>Ga0114996_10002070_pt1 | contig 26258 bp, 22 predicted proteins | sample ArcticOcean_MG_C_4_FD_87039 | JGI IMG/M metagenome (GOLD analysis project Ga0114996, IMG submission 87039) | Marine microbial communities from western Arctic Ocean - ArcticOcean_MG_CB4_134 | ecosystem: Environmental > Aquatic > Marine > Oceanic | place: Arctic Ocean: Canada Basin | collected... | reverse complement strand
TGGCCGCAGCGCCGCGACGGTGGCGACCTGGGCTCCCTCGTGGCCCTGGGAGGATGCCACCAGCGCCGCCCTGCCTTGCCGATTGAGCTGCCACACCCGCTCGTCCAGCGTGCGGGTAAGGACCATCTTGCGGTAAATGTCGAGCAGCGTTTCCGGCGAGATCGTCCCGGCCGTCCCGACGACTCCCGCATTTACCCCCGTTGAGGAAGTGTTACCCGCGTCGCTCATGCAGGCGATTATACAGGCGGGCGTTCAGGGCGAAGAGGCCCCGGTCAGCCCGGCGTACGCCTTGCCCAGGCGACGCAGGCCCTCGGCTATCTCGTCTGACTCCGAGAGCGCGAAGCATACCCGGATGCAGTTGGTGAACAGGCCCCCGCCAGAGAACGCAGGGCCCGGCCGCAGCGTCACCCCGGCATCTAGTGCACAACGTTCGAGTTCGGATGCGTTGACGCCGTCGGGCAGGGTTACCCAGAAGTAGTAGCCGCCGTCCGGTACCTCGAATCGGGCCCCCGGCAGCGCGCTCGCAAGGCCGCTCGCCATCACGGCGACGCGATCCCTGTATATGTCGCGCAGATTCTCCATGTGCTCGCCAAGCAGGCCGGAGCGGATGGCCACGTCGACGATGGCGGCGGCGAAGTTGTTGTTGCCGCCGCTGAAGTTGGAGCCCGCGTACGTATAGCTATCGACCAGCGTCGGTTTTGCCTGCACCCAGCCCAGCTTGATGCCGGGCGCAAGTATCTTCGAGAACGAGCCCAGTGACAGGACCCGTCCGTCCGGTGAGTCGTCATACGCCGCCATCGGAGCCGGGGGCGCGTCGCCGTAATGCAGCAAGTGATACGCCTCGTCCGACGCCACCATAAAGTCGTGTAGTTCGGCCAGCTCAACCAGCGCCTGCCGTCGATCATGGGGCATCACAGTGCCGAGAGGGTTGTGGTACGTGGGAATGACGTACACCAGCGTCGGCTTCGGTAGCTCGCCCGCTGCCAGCATTCTGGCTGCTGCGGCAACGTCCATCCCCTGGCCGTCGGTGGGCACGCCGACAATGTTGAGACGATGATCGATGAGCACCTGCCGCACGAGGTAGTAGCTGGGCTCCTCCACCCATACCGTGTCGTCGGCTTTGGTGAACAAGGTGCAGGCGACGTCAAGGCCGTGTGAGGCGCCGTAGCCGATGTATAGCTCTTCGGGCTTTACCGGGTCTGTGTAACAGGGCTCTTTTGACAGGAACCCGGCCAGCGACTCGATCAGCGGGCCATAGCCCTGGTAGCCGCTGTACTGGAGCGCGGCGACTTCGCCCCGGGCAAATAGCTCGTCCACCGCCGGTTTCAGCGCGTTGAGGGGGTGCAGCCGGCCCGACGGATGACCCCAGGCGAGGTCGATGACGCCCTCCGACCGCGACAGCATTATTTTGGGGTAAGTGTCGCTCATTTACGCCCGCTCGCCGGTCCCATACCCACAGTGTGCGCTCTATAGGGTGTGTGCGCTCTACAGGTGGGCCAGATACTGGGCCTCAAAGTCGATCCCCACTAGGCCCGAGTACGCGTCCATCAGCCGCCTGGTCACCGGGGCCGGGATGCCGGTGTGCGTGGGCTTGCTGCCGTTTACCGAAGCCACCGGGACGATGCAGTACGACGTCGAGGTGACGAAGATCTCGTCGGCGGTGTAGGCATCGAAGAGATCAAGATCGGTCTCGTGCATGGGTATGGCCAGCTCGTGCGCCATCTCGATAGCCACGCTGCGGCTGATTCCGGCGAGGATGAACTGCTCGCGAGGGGTGTATATCTCACCGTCCCGCACGATGAATATGTTGGCTCCCATGCCCTCGCAAAGGTTGCCGTTGACGTCAAGCATGAGGGCGATGGCATTGGGGTTCTGGGCCTTCACCTCCAGGTCGGCCTGGACGATGTTTACGTAGTTATGCACCTTCGCCCTGGGGCTCTGGGACTCTGGAGGCGTGCGCCTGATGGACGGCGTGACCATCTGCATGCCGTCCCTGTACAGGGGCGCTCGCTGCTTGAAGGGCAGCGGGAAGCACTCCATCACCACGGTGGGCCCGGAGAGCCCGTCGGGCGTGCGTGTGCCCCGGCTTACGCGCTGGGAAACCCAGTAGTCTTCGTTTTCTCCTCGCAGGGTGAGGTTATGCTCCAGCACCTTCATAGTGATGTCGGTCATCTCCTGCTTGGTCATGCCGGGGTCGATCCGCATGTACTTGAGGGAGCGGTAGAAGCGGTCGAGGTGCTCGGTGAGCCGGAAAATCTCGCCGTTGAACGTACGGGTGGTGTCGAACACGGCGTCGCCGTAGAGAAACCCGACGTCGTTGATGGATATGCGAGCCTCGCTCTCGGGGACCATCTCGCCATTAACGTATGCGATGCGCTCGGTGGCCAATGCTTTACTCCTCCTACTCGCTGCTTGGGCTACTCGGTGGTTGGGGAGGACTATAGGCGAGGCCCGGCGGGCCTTCAAGCAGCGCCGGTTCGGTTACGCCGCTGCGCCGCTAGAATAGCGTCATGACGACCGTCGACTACGACATAAGTTCGCACGTGACTCGCTTTTGCCGTGCACTCCGCGACCACGGCTTCGTGGCCGGGCCGTCCGAGAGCGCGGACGCGCTGCGGGCGATGGCCGTCGTCGATCTAATGTCGCCTGCCAGCGTGTACTGGGCGCTCAGGGCCGTACTGGTGTCGGCCAGGCACGAGGTGCCGACATTCGACGCGCTGTTCAACCGCTTCTGGGATTTCGACCCGCCGCCCGAACGCGAACCTAGAGATGCAAGCAACGACCTGCCGGGTCGGGCCCGAGTGCGTGCGCCCAGCGGCATTGCGGCTCAAGTGAAAAACGACCCCGACTCGGAAGATATCTTGCTTCAACTCGTGCGGACGGGTGCCAGTAGCAACGAGGCCGACCGGGGCTCCGACCTGACGGTGCTGGACTCCGACAGGGCAGAGCAGGTTTCCCGCGTTGCAGCCCGCATCGTCGCCTCTCTTGCATCGCGGCCGAGTCGTCGCAGACGGCGTCATCGCCGACGAGGGTTGATCGATATGCGCGGCGTGCTGCGCAAGAGCCTCGGCTCCGGCGGCGACCCGCTCTATTTGCCGCGCAGGGCTCGTATTGAGCGAACGCCACGGCTGCTGCTGCTGCTGGACGCCAGCGGGTCAATGGACCGCCGCGCCGGGCTTATGCTGGAACTGGCATATGGCATCGCCCAGCACACACCCCGGTTAGAGACGTTCGTATTCAGCACGTCTGTCACACGTGTCGCCGGCCTGCTCGCCGCACCGACGTTCGTGGACGCCTTGAGGCGCGTTGGCGACGCGGTCAACCACTGGTCGGGCGGGACTCGGATAGGCGAGGCTCTTGCCCACATCAACAGCCGGTACCCGGCTCTGCAGGACCGGCACACCACGGTGTTTCTCGTCAGCGACGGGTGGGATACTGGTGAGCCCGACCAGCTGGCGCGCCAACTGCGACGCATGCGCCGCCGGGTGCGAAAGTTGTTCTGGCTCAACCCGCTACTGGGTAGCGAGGGCTACGAGCAGGCGACCAGGTCTCTCGTAGCCGCCGTCGACCATGTGGACAGGTTCGTGTCCATTCGAGACCTGGAACAGCTAAAAAAACTGCCCGCGTTAATGGGGCGCTAATCGCCCCGGCCTGCGGGCTCATAACCACACCCCGAATCCACACTCCGAAACCATTCTGGGAGAACATCATCCGAATCGTATTCATGGGGACGCCCACATTCGCAGTGCCGGTGCTGGAGCGACTGCTCCGGGCCGGGCACGACGTTGTCAGCGTCTACACACAGCCCGACAAGCCCGCGGGCCGGGGCAAAAAAATGCAGCCAACACCAGTAAAGGCTTTTGCCGAAGCGCAGGGGCTGCGCGTGTTTCAACCGGGCTCGCTTAAGGGCACCGTCGCACAGGCTCAGTTCGCAGAGTTGGCCCCTGACGCCGCGATCGTCGCCGCTTATGGCAAACTACTGCCGAAGAGCGTGCTGGACGCGCCCAGGCTCGGTTGCCTGAACATCCACCCCTCGCTTTTGCCCAGGCACCGGGGTGCATCGCCCGTCGCCACCGCCATCTTGGAAGGCGACGAAACGACCGGGGTCACCGTGATGCTTCTAGACGAAGGCCTCGATACCGGGCCGTTGTTGGCACAGTTCCAGACGACGATAGAACCGGACGAGGGCACCCCGGCGCTGACCAGACGCCTGTTCGATATGGGTGCAGGGCTGCTAATCGGAGCGCTCGCCGATCTGGACGTAGGTCGCTTGGAGCCACAGCCCCAGCGTGGAGAAGAGGCGACTCATTCCAAACGGCTGTCCCGCGAAGACGGGCACATCGGCTGGAAGGTGTCAGCCGATGACATCGCCCGCAAGGTGCGCGCCTATCACCCGTGGCCTGGGACGTTCACGGCCTGGGGCGACAAGACGGTAAAGCTGCTTGAAGCGACGGCGGCGGCCCGAATAGCCGGGGACACCAGAAAACCGGGCACCGTGACAGTGGTTGACGGCCGAATTGAGGTGTCAACCGGATACGGCACGTTGGCCGTTACTCGGCTCCAACTGGAGGGCCGCAAGGCGGTCTCGGCATCCGAGTTCCTGGCCGGGCACGCCGATATTGCCGGGGCCGTGCTGGGCTAGGCTAGCCCTCAGACACCTCGGGGTACCGGAAACAGCTGGTGACGTGGTCGTTCACCATGCCGCAGGCCTGCATGAACGCATAGCAAACGGTCGGGCCGACGAAGCGGAACCCTCGCTTTTTCATCGCCTTGCTCATGGCCGTGGCCTCGGGCGTGACCGACGGTATGTCCGACATGGATTTCAACGACTTGTCGATGGGACGCCCGCCTACGAAGCTCCACAGGTAGTCGGACAACGACTCGCCAGCGCTGCTCATCTCGGTGATTATCCCGGCGTTGTTGACGGTTGACCGCACTTTCAGGCGGTTGCGGATGATGCTGGGGTCGGCCAGTAGCTCGGCTATCTTCGCTTCGTCGTAGCCCGCAACTACCGCAGCGTCGAAGTCACTGAACGCCCGAAGGTACCCGGCCCGCTTGTGCAGAATGGTGCGCCAGCTAAGGCCCGCCTGGGCTCCCTCCAGCGTGATGAATTCGAACAGCGCGCGGCCGTCGCGCTGGGGCACTCCCCACACCTCGTCGTGGTAAGCGACCATGAGCGCGTCGTCTGTGGACCAGTCGCAACGGGTTGTGTCGGTCAATTTACGCTCGCTTTGGCCCCGACGGGGCCACCTCCGCCGCAGCTAGGCTGCGGCTCTATTTCCCCGGGCAAATCCCAACGGGATTTTCCTCGTGTACCTAGCGGCTAATATCGAAGGGTTGCTCACCCTGCTTAAAACAGCCCTCGCGGTGGTCGTTCACCAGGCCTACCGAGCCGATGTAGGCGTACATAATCGTCGGTCCGCAGAACTTGAAGCCCCGCTTTTTCATGTCGGCGCTTAGCTCCTCTGCCGGGGGTGCGACGGCGGGCACCGTCTCGTTGCGAGGCCAGCTATTGAGCCTGGGAGTGCCATCCAAAAAGCCCCACAGATAGTCCCTCAAATTGGCAAACTCAGGAACCATATCCCGGATGGCACGGGCGTTGTTGATGATGCCGTTGATCTTGGTGCGGTTGCGGATGATGCCTTCGTCAGCGAGAAGCTCTGCAATCTTTGCGTCTCCGTATTCGGCCACTACAGAGGGCTGGAAGTCGTCGAACGCGGCCCGGAATGCCTCCCTACGTCGCCAGATTCCCCACCAGTTCAGCCCCGCCTGCATGCCACTGAGCGACAGGAACTCGAACAGCCGCTGCTCGTTTCGAGTCGGCGTGCCCCAGTAACGGTCGTGGTACTCAAGCCGCTCAAACGTGTCGTAGACCTCGTCGTGACAACGAACAAGCCCATCGGGCTCCGGCGTAGAAGAGGGATCAGCAGTCATCGCAACGGATATTAGAGCATGCGGACCAAGTCCGCACGCGGAGCATACGAGGAAAATCCCGTTGGGATTTGCCCGGGGAAATAGAGCTGCGGCACAGCCGCAGCGGAGTAGGTCCCGACGGGGCCAAAGCGAGCGCGAATTAGAAGAGGTCTGAAAATCTCAGCTGCAGCGGGTTTGCCTCACCGGCCTCGCCAGGCGTCTCGAAGCCGGATACGCCGACGCCGATGAGTCGGAAGCGCCGGTCCGGTGCCAGCTCCCGGCGCAACATCTCCGCCGCGGCTTGTCCAACCTCAGACGACGAGGAAATGGGGCTGTCGAGCGTGACCTGCCGGGTGAAGGTGGTGAAGTCTTCTAGACGTAGCTTCAGCTTCACCGTGCGACCGGACAGGTCGCTGCGTTCCAACTGCGCCCCCACCCGGGCGCTCAAGCGTTCCACGATCTCGGCGAGCTGCTCGGCGTCACCGGAGTCGACCGCCAGCGTGGTCTCGGCGCTGAGGGACTTTCGCCGTCGCTCCAAAATTACTGGCCTATCGTCAACGCCGCTGGAGAGGTCCCGGAAAAACGCCCCCGTTTTTCCAAATTGAGCCGCGAACCAGTCGGCCGTCTGCTCGGCAAGCTGGCCGATGGTCGTTATCCCTTCCAGTGCCAGGCGCTCCTGTGTCTTAGGCCCGATCCCCCACAGACGGCCGACAGGGAGCGGCGCCAGGAATTCACGCTCGGTGCCGGGCGCAACGACGGTGAGGCCGTCGGGCTTGTCCATGTCCGAGGCGATCTTGGCCACCGACTTGCTCGACGCCACGCCAATAGAAATGGTCAGCGCCGTGAGCTTTTTTATCCGCCCCTTCAGGCCACGGGCGATCTTCTCGGGCGTCCACTCATCGTCCACCCGGTTGGTGACGTCCAAAAAAGCTTCATCAAGAGAGAGCGGCTCAACAAGGGGCGTGACCACCCGGAACATCTCCATAACCTGCCTGGAAACGTCCCGATACACCTCGAAACGGGGTGGCACATGAATTGCGTGCGGGCACAGCCTCATGGCCGTCTTCATGGGCATGGCGGAGCGGACGCCGAACTCCCGCACCTCGTACGAAGCCGCCGCAACCACGCCTCTCGTCTCAGGGTCGCCGCCCACCACGACGGGCTTGCCCCGGAGCGTGGGGTTGTCCCGCTGCTCCACCGAGGCGTAGAAGGCGTCGAAGTCAGCGTGCAGTATGGCAGCCATGTGGTTCGCGCCGGCCCTATTGTCGCCCTGGCCAGACCTAGCCCGGTCTAGCCACCGGGTCCGGCGGGCAATATCGCGTCCAGGTCCTTGAACATGACCCTGTCGGGCCGAAGCGTTATCAAAACGCGATTCTCGCCCTTGAGCATCTGCATCCAAGATCCTACTTCATCTGCCGACATGTAGCGCTGGCAGATCTCGCGGGTCGGCTCCCATATGGAGTCGTCGTCGACAAGCTCTACCCGGCCGGTCATGGTCACGAACACCTTGGCCAGCGGCGGTCCGTACACGCACACCGACAGGCGGGAGTCCCGCACCAGGTTCTTGTACTTGAGCCGTTCTTTCGTCACCGAGATACGCATGGCCCCGTCGCGGTATTCGTACCACACCGGGGTCAGTTGCGACATACCGTCGGTGCCGACGGTCGCGGCCACCGCAATTAGCGATGGCCGCAGGAAGGTCCCCAGTTCGGGGCTGTTGTGTTTGGGCATAGTACGGTCTCCTGACCCTAAAGCGCGCCGTCGATGACGATATCGAGGACGGCGGGTTTGCCGGACGCAAGGGCCTTTTTCATCTCTGGCCCTATCAGCGCCGGGTCTTCGATTCGCACGCCGTAGACGCCCATAGCCTGGGCCAGCGCCGCAAGGTCGAGGCGCTGCGGGAAGTCCATGGCCATGTACTTGCTCTGGGGCGGGTTCTGGCCCACGACCAGGCTCTTGTACACGTCCATGTTGACCTTCAAAACCCGGTACGCCTCGTTGTTGCAGATGACGTAGATGACGGGGATATTCTCGACGGCCGCCGTGTACAAACCCTGCACCGTCATCATGGCCGAGCCGTCGCCGAGTATCGCCACCACCGGCTTGTCGGGGTTGGCCAGCTTGGCACCCATGCCGCCGCCGATGCCCCAGCCGATGGCTCCGCCGCGCTCGCCGAACACCTGGCCCGGCCGGTTGAACTCGATCGCCCCCTGAACGGCCGCACGAGTAGTGACGGCGTCGTCCACAATGATCGTGTCGTCTGGAATCGCCGCCGCAACCTCGGCCATCATGCGCTCCGCCGACATGGGCGAGATGTCCCAGCGCTCTTTAATGCGGACCTCCCAGTCGGCCCTGGCGCTCGCAGTCTCACCAGCAACGGTCTCAGATCGACCCTTCGCCGCTTCTTGCGCCGACCCGCTCATCGCGCTGTCGAGGGCGTCGGCAAGCTGTGTGAGTCCAACCTTGGGGTCGGCGATTATGCCCACGTCGGTGGGCTCGCTCTTGCCGACCTCAACGGGCGACGCGTCCATGTGGATGACTTTCGTACCCGGTGCGAACGAACTGGCTCCCTCGTCCGGGAAGAAGAAGTAGCCGGAGAAGGTGTTACCGACCGCGATAACGGCGTCGGCGTCAGCGAGAGCCTCTTTACCTGTTGGAAAGCCCCAGAGCAGGGGGCCCTTGTACAGCGGGTGGCGAGAGGGGAAGTTCATTTCCGAATACAGCGTGGAGTAGACGGGCGCGCCCAGGGCCTCGGCCAGGCGCACGGCTTCTGCGGACGCGCCGGACTGGGCGACGCGGTCACCCACCAGCATGATGGGGTTCTTGGCGTTCGCCAGTATGTCGGCGGCCTCTTTAATGGCGTCGGCGTCCGGGCCCATGCGGAAATACCCCTTCGAGTTGGGGACTATTTCCATGTCGGCCACTCCGTCGAGAGCGTTGGCCGAAAACGCTATGAACGTGGGGCCGGTCGGAGGCGTGCGTGCCTCGTTAAAGGCTCGCCTGATGGCAGCGGGAATCTGCTCCGGGTGCGTCAGCTCAGCGCTCCACTTGGTGAAGGTCTTAACCATGTCTGCCAGGGGGGTGCGCCCCTCGATGAGCTTGCGCATGTCCTTGTTGCCCGCCGTTAGCACCAGCGGCGTGCCACCGGCGGCGGCGTTGTGCAACAGGCTAATGCCGTTGGCCAGGCCGGTCTCAATGTGCAGGTTTACGAACGAGGGCTTGCCGGTGGCGCGGGCGTAGGCGTCGGCCGCGCCCATGGCGGCTCCTTCCTGCGTGGCCAGGACATAGTGAATGTCCGGGTAGTCCTCCAGCGCATCCATGATGGCCCCTTCAGACGTGCCGGGGTTGCCGAAAATGTACTCCACGCCCTCGGCCCGGAGCATCTCCAGTAGCGCCTTTTTGCCTGTCATCCTTGTCATCAGTTAAGTCTCCTCATCTATGCCTTCGCCAGCAGATCTGGTGCCAGCAGTTCTAAATTTTTGCTAACAGATCATCCAGAGCTTTGGCCCTGAATTCGTGCAGATCGTCTGCGTCTTTTATCAGCGCCCCCAGGGTGCTCTCGACCGCCACTCGGTCGATCTTGTCATAGTTCATGATGATCATTGTCCGTGCCCAGTCCAGGGTCTCGGACACGCCCGGCAGTTTGTCCAAATCCAGGCCGCGCACCTCTTCAACGAACCGCACCACCTGGCTGGCCAGCTTTTCTTCTATGTCCGGCACTTTGGCCCGCACAATGCGCAGCTCTTTTTCAAAGTCCGGAAAGTCTATCCACAGGTAGAGGCACCTGCGCCGCAGGGCGTCGGATAGCTCACGGGTTCGATTGGATGTCAGGATAACGAGCGGCGGATGCGTTGCTCTGATTGTTCCGAGCTCTGGGATTGTTACTTGATACTCAGACAATATCTCCAGCAAGAACGCCTCGAACTCCTCGTCCGCGCGGTCGATCTCGTCGATCAGCAGCACGGGGGCCTTGTCGGGCTCGGTGATCGCCGCCAGCAAGGGGCGTTCGAGCAGGAATTCGCGGCTGAATATCTCGCGTTCCCGTTCGGCAGTCGACCGGCCGCTGCCCTCGTCCAGCTTTATGTGCAGTAGCTGGCGCGGGTAGTTCCACTCGTACAACGCGGTGTTGACGTCCAGGCCTTCGTAGCACTGCAGGCGAATTAGCCGGGTGTCGAGCAGCCCGGCCATGACCCTGGCAATTTCGGTCTTACCAACGCCAGCCCTGCCCTCTATTAGCAACGGGCGGCCAAGCTCACGGGCCATGTGAATGGCAGTGCCGATAGACGGGTCGGCAATGTACTCGGCCGACTCCAGTCGGTCGAGTATTTCCCTTACCGGGTCGGGCCGAGCCCCTTCTTGCCGAATAGAATCAGGGCTATTGGCACTCACGGGGTCTCGGCTGAGACCGGCGCGCTCAGGCCTGTGCGTCCCGCATGACGCGCCAGACGTTCTCCGGCTTCGCAGGCATGTCCAGGTGCTTAACGCCGAGGTGTGCCAGCGCATCGACGACGGCGTTTATGACCGCGGGCGAACCGGCAATTGTGGCCGTCTCACCGGCGCCCTTTACGCCCATCGGGTTGGCGGGCGTCGGGGTAATGGTCTGGTCCACTTCGTACATCGGCAGGTCTTCGGCCGAAGGCACGGCGTAGTCCATCATCGTGCCGGTCAGTAGCTGACCGTCGTCGTCGTAGATGGCCTCTTCTTGCAACGCCTGGCCCAGGCCCTGGGCGGCACCGCCGTGAACCATGCCATCGACGATCATCGGGTTGATGATGTTGCCCACGTCGTCTACGGCTATGTACCGAAGCGGTGTGACCGCGCCGGTGTCCGGGTCCACCTCGATAATGGCTATGTGGGTGCCGAAGGGCCAGGTGAAGTTGCTGGGGTCGAAGAAGCTGGTCTCTTCCAGGCCAGGCTCCATGCCCTCGGGCAGTTCCCCGGCGTACACATGAGCCGCCAGGGCTATGTCCCCGAAGGTCTTGGACTCGCCAGGTGCGCCCTTAACGAACAGCTTGCCGTCTTCGTAAACAATGTCCTCTGGCGCTGCTTCCAGCAGGTGCGCGGCCAGTTTTTTCGCCTTGTTTTTAATCTTGGTAACGGCCGCGTCGATGGCTCCCCCACCAACTGAGGCGCTTCGGCTGCCAAAGGTTCCGGTGCCGAACTGGACCTGGTCGGTATCGCCGTGGACTACTTCGACGTTTTCCATCGGAACGCCGAGTTCACCGGCGACCATCTGCGCGAAGGCCGTCTCGTGTCCCTGCCCGGAGCTGCAAGCGCCGGTAAAAACGCGAATGGTTCCGGTCGGGTTCACCCGCACGGTCGCGCTCTCCCACAGCCCGGCGCGAGCACCCAGGGTGACCGCTACGGACGACGGGGCCGCGCCAGATATCTCCACGTAAGTTGAGATGCCCAGGCCCAGCAATCGCCCCTCGGCGCGAGCAGCGGCCTGCTCCTTGCGGAAGTCTTCGTAACCAACAATCTCCAGGGCTTTGTCGAACGCCCCTTCATAGTTGCCGCTGTCGTAGGAGACTCCGGTGGCGGCCTCGTATCCGTCGGCGAACGGGGGAATGAGGTTCTTGCGTCGAACGGTCGCCGGGTCCATACCAATTTCGGCGGCGAACATGTCCACCAGTCGCTCAATTATGTAGACGGCTTCTGGCCGACCTGCGCCTCTGTAGGCGTCGACCGGAGTCGTATTGGTAAAAACGGCAGTGACCCTGCACCGCAGGTTCCTAAGTTCGTACTGGCCGCCCATCATCAGTCCGTAGAGCAGCGTCGGGATGAGCGGTGCGAACGTGGAAAGGTAAGCGCCCATATTGGCCGTTGTATCAACCGCCAGGGCTTTGATCGTCCCGTCTCGATTGCCCGCAATGGTGCCGGTGCTGACGTGGTCGCGTCCGTGCGTGGTGGCCATGTAGGCCTCCTGGCGAGACTCGATCCACTTAATCGGACGCCGGACTCGCTTGGCCACAACCGCGGCGATGACCTCTTCGGCGTACATGTAGAGCTTGGAACCGAACGCTCCGCCCACGTCCGGGGCGATGATCCGAATCAGGTGCTCGGGGTGGTTGATCGTCAGGGCCAAGAGCAGCCGCACGAGATGAGGAATCTGGGTAGAGGTCCACATCGTCAGCTGGTTGGTGCCGTGGTTGTAGTCGCAGACGATGCCGCGCGTCTCCATGGCGTTGGGGACGAGCCGCTGGTTGATCATCCTCTGCTCGACGACGACATCGGCGTCTTTGATCGCGCCGTCCACGTCACCGCCGCCGACCTCCCACTCAAACGCAATGTTGTTGGGGGCGTCGTGATGAATCTGGGCCGACCCGGGCTTCGTCGCCTCGCCGGTCTTTACCGCCACGGGCAGGGTTTCGTAGTCCACGTCTACCAGGCGAGCGGCGTCTATGGCCGCCTCGGCGCTATCCGCCACGACGGCCGCGACTATGTCGCCGACGAAACGCACCGTGTCGATAGCTATAGGAGGGTGGGCAACCTCTTTAGTGTCGGGAACTACCCAGCCGCAGGGCACAGTGCCCTGCTCGTCTTTGAGCTGCGCACCGGTGAACACGCCGACTACCCCTTCGAATGCCTCTGCTGCCGACGCATCGATACTGGTGATCTTCGCGTGAGCGAATGGGCTACGCACAAGCTGCATGTAGTGCATACCTACCAGCTTTACGTCGTCCACGTACTTGCCGACCCCTCGCAACAGGCGCGCGTCTTCGCGCCTTTTTACACGGGAACCAAATAGGGAAGTAGTCATCGAGTCCTCCTCATATAGCCGCCTTGGGCTCCGCCAAAAGCCCGGTCACGACCCCGGTTAAACAGGGCCATTTCGCGCTGGTACTCTATCCCACCAACAGTGGTCAAAACAAGCGGCCACACAGTACCGCTAGATATCGCCGAACATCGCCAGACATCGGTAAGTTCGGCGTCGTGGGTTCCTTATAGCAGGGCGTATATCGATTCCATGTCCAGCGCCGCCCGGAAGTGGTTGGCCATAATTTGGCGACGCAGGTCGGCGTTGTGAAACAGGCCGTGCAGGTAAGTGCCCACCACCCAACCGTCCTCACCAGCCGCACCTTCTTCGTGCCCGGAGAGTTCGAACAGGGGCGCAAGCGCCTGAAGCTCACCGGGCACGGGCGACAACGAAGAGCCCATGTGAATCTCGTAGCCGGAAACGGCCATACCGGTCGCGTTGGCAAACAGTCTCTGGGAGCCAAGCGCTCGACCGTTCACCAATCGGGTCTCTTTTGACGACTCGAACGTGGTAACCACAGGGAGCAGGCCCAGCCCCACCGTGTCGCCCGACCGCGACTCAACGTAATCGGGGTCGAGGATGCGCTCGCCCAGCATCTGGAACCCGCCGCAGATGCCCAGCACCGCCGTGCCAGAGGCGGCGAGGCCAGCGACGGCGTCGGCCAGACCGCTGTCGCGCAGGTAATGCAGGTCGGCCACGGTAGTCTTGGTGCCGGGTAAAACGACGAGGTCCGGCCGACCGAGTTCTTGCACTCGTCGAACGTAGCGCAGGCCGACGCCTGGCTCTCGTTTGAGCGGGTCGAAGTCGTCGAAATTGGCAATGTGGGGCAGCACGACAACGGCCTCTTCACTGTTGAGTGTAGGCTGGCCGGACGGCGAGTCTTCCTCTGCTATTTGCAGGCCACGCACGTACGGCACCACGCCCAACACCGGCTTACCTGTTAGCTCTTCCAGTGTCACGAGGCCGGGCTTAAGCACCTCAACGTCGCCCCGGAACTTGTTGATGACCATGCCAGCCACCAGCACCCGTTCTTGTGGGGCGATCAATTCGAGCGTCCCGTAAAGCTGGGCGAACACGCCGCCCTTGTCTATGTCGCCCACCAGCAACACAGGAGCTTCGGCGTGCAGTGCCACCTCCATGTTGACGATGTCGCCCTACCGTAGGTTGATCTCCGCCAGACTGCCCGCGCCCTCGATGACCACCACGTCGAACTCGGAGCGTAGACGACCGAGAGCCGTGGTCACCGCCTCCCACATGTCGGCCCGCCGGGAGTTGAAGTGGAATGCCTCGATGTGGCTCGCAGGCCGTCCCATGAGCACCAGTTGGGAGCGATAATCGGCCTCTGGTTTGAGCAGGATGGGGTTCATGTCGACCGAGGGCACAACACCCGCAGCCTCGGCCTGCACAAGCGTTGACCGGCCAATCTCGTGGCCTCCCGGCGTTACACCGGGATTCAGCGACATGTTCTGTGCCTTGAATGGCGCAACCGAGTGGCCGTCCTGCCTCAGCATGCGTCACAGGGCGGCGACCAGCAGGCTTTTGTCCACCGACGACCCCGTGCCCTGCACCATCAGGACCCCGGAAATAGGGCTCTCCGCCGGGCTCTAGGACTCTTCGCGTTACCGCTCATCGCTTACGGTGCCGAAGACGCATGGGTTTGACGGTGTTTTTCCTGCGGCCCTGGGCAGCACGACCGGAGCGCCGGTTTGGGGGTGGTGGGCGATCACCACGTCGGCCCCGTAGACCGCGGCTACGTTCGCCGCTGTCAGTACCTCGTCGGGCGGGCCTTGCGTGCGCACCTTCCCCTTGTGCATGAGAACCAGCCGGTCGCACCACTGCGCCGCCAGTGTCAGGTCGTGCATGGCCACCAGCACCGTGTCGTCCCGCTCCCGGCACAGCCGTTGCAGCAGGGCCATTACCGTCGCCTGCGCAGCGAGGTCCAGGTTGGACGTCGGCTCGTCGAGCAACATCACCGGCGCTCGCTGCACCAAGGCCATCGCCACGAACACCCGCTGGCGCTCGCCGCCAGACAGCGTAGAAACCGGCCTGTGAGCCAGTTCGATAATGTCGGTGCTCTTCATCGCGTCAACGGCAATGGCCCGGTCCTGCTCGCCCTCAAACTCCAGCAAGCCAAGATGCGGGTTGCGGCCCATCATCACGAGATCGGCCGCCGTGAAGCCGACCGGTGCCACCGGGTCCTGCGGTACGGCGGCGACGCAGCGGGCACGCTCCCCCGGGCCCAGGCCCGACAGGTCCGCTCCGTCCACGTCGACGCGGCCCGCCGCCGGTTTCAGCGAGCCGATTACCAGTTTGAACAGCGTCGTCTTACCGCAGCCGTTGGGCCCCAGCACGCCAACCAGTTCACCGGGCTTAGCGGCGAGCGAAACGCCCCGCAGTACCGGCTCATCGCCGTAAGCAAAGTGCAGCCCGTCCAGCGCTAGCCGGGCAGAAGTCGCCACGGCAGGGCTCGTCATCTAGCCTTCCTCGTCAGCAAAAACAAGAAGAAGGGCGCTCCGGCAAACGCTGTGATTATGCCCACCGGCAGTTCGGCCGGGCTCGCCAGCGTTCTTGCCCCCAAGTCCGCCAATATGAGAAACCCGGCACCAACCAGGGCCGACATGGGCAGCAAGAAGCGGTGGTCCGCCCCCCAAATCCGCCTGACCACGTGAGGGGCGACCAGGCCCACAAAGCCGATGACGCCGCTAAACGCGACCGCGGCAGCGGTAAGGAGCGATGCGACGCCCAGCAGGACAATCTTGGTGCGTTCGACGTTCACCCCTGCCGCACGGGCGTGGTCGTCGCCAAGCTGCATGACGTTCAGGACCCGAGCGTAGGCCAGTAAAACGACTGCACCGGGCACTACATATGGGAGGATGAGCCACGCATGGTTCCAACGCGCCCCAGAAAAGCCACCCAGTAGCCAGGACAGGAGCGGCCTGAGACTAGGGTCACTGCGAATCATCAACAAGCTTGTAACCGCGCCCGCCAACGCCGAAACGGCCACTCCGGCCAGGATGAGAGTGGTCAACGGCAGGCCGTCGGACCTGCGTGCGACCAGATAAGCGATGGCCACGGCGGCCAGGGCCCCGGCGAACGCCGCAATGGGCAGCAGGCCGCCCCCGACAGCGAATAGCGAGGACCCAGTGAGGAACACGACGGCCGCACCCAGACCCGCCCCTGACGCCACGCCAACGAGGTACGGATCGGCCAACGGGTTGCGGAACAACCCTTGAAATGCGGCGCCACTCAGCGCCAACACGCCGCCAACCAGCCCGGCCATGACAATGCGGGGGAACCTGAGCTTCCACAGAATGGTCTCCCCGCTAGCGGGCCAGTCGCCGTCTATGGAGACGCCTGGCAGGCGGTCCAGCGCAATGGCCACGGTGTCGTCCAGGGGAATCGCGACCGCGCCAACGCCAGCAGCGAGCACTGCGATGACGAGAACCGCGGCCGCGCCGACGGCCAGGCGAACAGCCACCCTACGCCTGACGACGCCGTAGACGCTGCCGGGCACTGGGGTCGCCTTACGGGGAACCGCTATCAGGGGAATAGCTCCGGGTAGATCTGCCGGGCCAGGTCCTCGATGCCCTGTATGAACCTCGTGCCAGGAACGCTCAGGGGCTCGCCAGGCATGCGGAACACCCGGCCATCTTTAATCGCTGTGAGGCTGGCAAAGGCCGCATCGGTGTCGATAGTAGAAAAGTCGGTGGCGATGATAATTTCCGGGTCGCGTTCCACTATCACCTCCGGGCTTATCTGCTCGAACCCGGAGACGTCGCTGGCAATGTTGTCCAGCTTCAGAAGCTCCAGCACCTCGCCGATAAGCGTGTCCGGGCCGGGCGTCCACAGCCCACCCTCGTCCCTGAAGACGCGGGGTCCGGCATCGACGCTGGTCAGAACGCTCTTGACTGCGGCGAGGCGGGTTTCGAAGTCGAGCGCCAACTCCTCGGCAGCATCCGGGTTACCGGCGATGCGGCCCCATAGCCGAATGTCGGCGGCCGTGTCCTCGAAGCCGCTGGAACGAGAGGGCAGAAACAGGACCCGGAGGCCCGCGCCCTGCAGGTCGTCCATGAAACCGGGCGAGAACAGGAAAACGAGATCCGGTTCCAGCGCGAGTATCGACTCCACGTTTATCTCGAACGCGCTGCCGACTCTCGTCACTTCGGAGGCCTCGGCAGGGAATTCGACGAAGTCGTGGGTGCCGATAATGCGGTGGCCCTCGCCGATGGCGAACAGTATTTCCACCACCGCCGAGTCGTAGGCGACAATCCTCTCCGGGGGCTCGGTGAACACGAACTCTTGGCCCGCGCCGTCAATGAGTGTGACGGGTTCGTAGACAGGGTCCCCAGTAAGTGAAGACGCGGCTTCGGAAGTGTCCGTGGGTACTGCAATAGGACCGGACTCGGGCGTCGCGGTCGGTTCGGGCACATGCGTGGCGGTCGGCTCAGGGGCTGCAGGCGTCTGAGCGAGTTCGACCTCGGCCTGCCCGCAGGCGAGCCCTGCCACGAGGGACATCAAGGCAGCAAGGGCCACCACAACTAACAAACGGTTCTTCATACCTTTTCTTCTCCTATCAACCCGGTCGCTTTATCGACCGGGTTGATAGGCACAAAAACTCCTGAAACCAAAAAAGCCCCGCCACGAGAAGTGGCAGGGCCTGAAAGTCGGTTAATGGAGCCGACGTGCCTGTACCTTTGCCTCGAAGGTCATTAACACGGGAAAGGGCAGTCGATCGGACTCGCCTCGAAATAATTCGAGACCTACCGCTGCGGGACAGTGCCGGACTCAGACCGGCTTCCTCAATTAAGCCCTGGTTCCCCCTTTTGGCTCCACCTGGAGCGTTCGGGAACTTACGGGCACCCTCATCCCAACGTTTTCAATTGTTAACCCGGCCTAAAGACCGGTTGGGGCGATGTTAAATTGGCCCGAGGGTCGTGTCAACGGCCGTTTGCCATGACCGGTCAGCGTTCAATTGTTCGAATACACCTAAACCGTTTGAATTATTTCTCAGAAATTGGTAAAATTCAGCTATAAATAGCTAGTAATTCCCGGAGTACTGCATGGCCAAAAAAAGCAACAGCAGAAACGACGGACCCGGAAGCGAATATTCGGCCAGGGACATCCAGGTCCTTGAAGGCATGGAAGCCGTCCGAAAACGGCCGGGTATGTACATTGGCAGCACCGACCAGCGGGGCCTGCACCATCTCGTCTACGAGATCGTCGACAACTCTGTTGACGAGTACATGGCCGGGTTCTCCACCCAGGTCGATATCCACATAGACAGGGACGGCCGGGTCACAGTTGTGGACGACGGCCGAGGCATTCCTACGGACCTTCATCCCGCGACCGGCCTTTCCGCACTCGAAACAGTAATGACCACGCTGCACGCCGGGGGCAAATTCGGCGGCAAGGCCTACACCGTTTCCGGAGGCCTACACGGCGTCGGTGCCTCCGTAGTAAACGCACTGTCTGTCGAATTGTCAGTGGAGATTCGACGCGACGGGAAGATATTCAAGCAGGAGTACTCCAAGGGCAAATCGCTGTCCGAACTGGAGACCACGCAAGGCGATTCCCCGAAAGACCACGGCACGAGCATTTCTTTCACACCCGACCCGGAAATCTTTGGAGATTTCTTATACGAGTTTGAAACATTAACTCAACGGTTCAAAGAGATGGCCTACCTCAACCGTGGCCTGCTCATCCGGTTCTCATCTGAGATGCACGCCAACCTCTTGGACGGCCCCATGAAGGCCGAATTCCACTACGAGGGAGGCATCTCCCAGTTCGTGGTCGACCTCGGCCACGGTCGCGCCACTTTGCACCCGGAGCCAATCTACCTGGAAAAGCGCATGGGCTCGACGATGGTCGAAGTCGCCATGCTCTACAACGAAAGCTTCAACGAAACGGTGCTCTCTTTCGCGAACTGCATAAACACCGTCGACGGCGGAACCCACCTGACGGGCCTCAGGTCCGCATTGACCAGGGTCATGAACGACTATGGGCGCAAACAGAAAATCATCAAGGACAACGAGCCCAACCTGGCCGGTGACGATACTCGCGACGGCCTGACCGCCGTTGTCAGCGTCAAACTCACCGACCCGCAGTTCGAGGGCCAGACCAAGGCCAAGCTGGGCAACCCCGAAATTCGGTCCCAGGTTGAACAGGCGGTGGTCGAGGAATTGACCACCTATCTAGAGGAACACCCCAGGGAAGGTCGCCGCATCATCGAGAAGGCGATCACGGCCCAGCGTGCCCGCGAGGCCGCGCGCAAGGCCCGCGACCTGATCATCCGCAAAAACGCCATGGATGGCGGGCAGTTGCCCGGCAAACTGGCCGACTGTTCGGACAAGAACCCGGCAAACTGCGAGATCTACCTTGTAGAGGGCGACTCCGCTGGCGGCACGGCCAAGATGGGTCGCGACCGCATGACCCAGGCGATACTGCCGCTCCGGGGCAAGATACTCAACGTCGAGAAGGCCCGCGCCGACAAGATGCTGGCACACGAAGAAATCCGGGCCATGATCGTGGCCTTCGGCGCTGGCATGGACGAAGACATGGACCTCGCCAAGCTCCGCTACCACCGCATCATCATCATGACCGACGCCGACGTCGACGGGTCGCACATTCGCACACTGCTGCTCACGTTCTTCTTCAGGCACATGCCCAAGCTCATCGAGTATGGCCACCTGTACATAGCGCAGCCTCCTCTTTACCGGCTGTCGTCTGGAAAGACGGTCGCCTACGCCTACTCGGAGGGCGAGCGTGAGGGGATAATGTTGCAGCTTAAAAACAAGCGCAACGTAGGCCTGCAGCGCTACAAGGGCCTAGGCGAAATGAACGCCGAGCAGTTGTGGGACACCACCATGAACCCGGAAAGCCGGACGCTGCTGCAAGTAACGGTAGACGACGCTGTCGAGGCGGACTCGGTCTTCACGCTGCTCATGGGCGACCTCGTCCAGCCGAGGCGTGAGTTTATCGAGACGCATGCGCTCGAGGTACAAAACCTCGACGTCTAATCCCGCACCCTTGCCCAGTAGCCGGGGGCATTAGCCAGCACTACGTAGGACCGGGCCCGGGCCCGGTCCTCGCCGTTACCCCAATTGCACGAGCGCCGTCGTGAGCGATATCCTGCCCTGTAGCCGTCCCCTGGCCCCCGCAGCTTACTGGGGACATTTTCCAAACAAAGAAGGCAACACGGATTGACGGATAACGGTCGCTACCAAGAATTCATAGCCCGCTACCCACTCCTGGGCACCATCGGCAACACGCCCATGATCCGGGTGGCCTTCCCCCCCGGCTTCTCTCCTGCCTCCCACCCATCCGTCGCGGCGGACAGGCTTAAGGTCTACGCCAAGCTGGAGAACCTCAACGCCGGTGGGTCCATCAAGGACAGGCCTGTCCTGCGCATGATGGTCGAGGCCGTACTCGCCGGTGACCTGCCCGAAAGTAAGACGGTCATCGACTCCACCTCTGGCAACGCCGGAATCGCCTACGCCATGATCGGGGCGATCATTGGCCGCAAGGTGGAGCTGGTCATGCCCGGCAACGCGTCCGAAGAGCGCAAAAAGCGAGTCCTCGCCCACGGCGCGACCATCGTGGAGACGGACCCGCTTTTGGGGTACGACGAAGCCATGCGCGAGGTCAGGCGCAGGTACGAGAGCAACCCCGACAAGTACTTTTTCTGCAACCAGTACGCCAATGACAACAACTGGCTGGCCCACTACGACACCACGGCGGTCGAAATCCTCAGCCAGGTCCCGGACCTCACGCACTTCGTGGCGGGGGTGGGCACCGGCGGAACTATAACCGGAGTCGGTCGTCGCCTGAAAAAGCACGACCCCAGCATTAAAGTCATCAGCATTGAGCCCGGCGACTGGCGGGGAATCGAGGGCCTCAAGCCGCTCGACGAAGACAACCTAGTCCCGGAAATCCTGGACGAGAGCGTCATCGACGAACGCGTGCCCGTGGGCCTGGACGAAGCGTTCGAAATGGCTAAGGTAATCGCGTCCATGGGCATATTCGTGGGCCAGTCGTCCGGTGCGTATCTGGTGGCCGCTATTTGCGCCGCCGCAGGAGCCGTCGAGGCGGGCGAGGACGCAATAGTGGTCACCATCTTCAACGACCTGGGCGAGCGGTACTTCAGCACCGGCATGTGGGGCTAAGGCCAGGCGGCCCCGCACACATGGTCGACGACGCGGGGGAAGTGACGGGGGTCGGCGAACGCGCCCGGCAGCTTCGCGACGAGATAGCGCGGCACAACGCCCTCTACTACCGGCAGGACGCCCCTGAGATCGGCGACGCCGAATACGACGCCCTCATGGTCGAGTTGCGGGCGCTGGAGGCCGCGCACCCCGAACTCGCCAGCCCCGACTCGCCCACCCAGGTCGTGGGGGCCGCGCCGTCCAGAGGTTTCACCGAAGTTACCCACCCGGTCCCCCTGCTCAGCCTCGGCAACGCCTTCGACCCGGACGACCTGCGTGCGTGGCACCAGCGGGCCGCCGGGCTAATCGGCGACGACTTCGAAATGGTGTGCGAACTCAAGTACGACGGGCTGGCCGTCGCCCTCACCTACGAGAACGGCAATTTCGTCCGGGGTGCGACCAGGGGCAACAGCCGCGTTGGCGAGGACGTAACGGCGAACCTTCGCACCGTCGCACGGCTTCCGCAGAGCGTTTCGGGGGATTTCCCCGAAACATTCGAGGTACGCGGCGAAGTCCTTTTCCCCATATCGGAGTTCGAAAAGTTCAACGCCAAACGGGAAGCCGAGGGCCTTGCCCTGTACGCCAACCCGCGCAACACGGCCGCGGGCTCTCTACGCCAAATAGACGCAAACGAGACCGCCAAGCGGCCGTTGGACATCTACATCTACTCACTGGGGTACCCGGAAGACGGCATTGCGCTGGAAACTCACTTTGACACCCTGCGGTACCTGTCTGACCTGGGCTTCAACGTGAACCCGAAAAATCGGCTGGTCGGCACCATCGACGAAGCCATCGACTACCACCACGAGTGGGTCGAAGGGAAACGCGACCTGGACTACGCCTGCGACGGGGTCGTGGTGAAAGTGAACCGGTTCGACTACCAGCGTCACCTCGGCAGCGTCGGCAGAGAACCCCGCTGGGCCATCGCCTACAAGTTCCCGGCCGAACAGTTAGAAACCACGCTCCTCGATGTCAGTTTCAACGTTGGTCGCACCGGCACCATCAACCCCTACGCGGTCCTGGAGCCGGTCTTAATCAACGGGGTAACGGTCAGCCGGGCCACGCTGCACAACGAGGACTACATCCGTTCCAAAGACCTGCACACCAACGACAGGGTCATCGTTGAACGGGCTGGCGAGGTGATACCCAAGGTAGTCAGGTCGCTGCCTGAGAAGCGAACCGGTTGGTCCGAAGAGTTCGCAATGCCTAGGCATTGCCCGGCTTGCCGCCACAAGGTGGTCCGCCCCGAGGGCGAGTCGAGTTCGTACTGCGTCAACGCGGGATGCCCGGCTCAACTGGCCCGGCTTATCGAGTACTTCGTCTCCAAGGGGGCGATGGATATCTACGGCCTCGGTGACAAGCAGGTGACGCTGTTCCTGGAAAAGGGCTTCATCGCAGACGCAGCAGACATCTACTCGCTACACGAGCACAGAGACGAACTGTTAACGACGGACCGGATGGGCGAGACCTCCGTCACAAACCTGCTCAACGCCATTGAGGCCAGCAAAGCCCAGCCATTGGCACGAGTCCTGGTGGCGCTGGGCATCAAGTTCGTCGGTACGGAAGTGGCCGAACTGCTGGCGCGCCGATTCCGGCACATCGACGCCGTCATCGCCGCGACGGCCGAAGAAATCGAGGCGGTGCCGGGCATCGGACCGAAAATAGCGGCCAGCGTGGCCGGGTACTTCACAGACGAGGCCAACCTGGCCCTGGTCGGCAAGCTTCGCGTGGCCGGAGTCAACCTGAAAGACGAAGACCGCGACGAACCAGAGCCGCAGATATTCAAGGACTTGAGGTTCGTCGTCACCGGGCGGCTGGAACGCTTCAGCCGGTCCGAAATACAGGACCACATAAAGAACCTCGGTGGCGCGGTAAGCGGAAGCGTGAGTAAAAAAACCAGCTACGTGGTAGCGGGCGCAGATGCGGGCTCAAAGCTCGCCGCCGCCATAGAGTTGGATGTCAAAATACTCGACGAAGACGGGCTGCTCGACCTGATAGATTCTCTTTCTACAGGGTCTACGGGCCAACAGAGCCCAGGCCAATAGAGCCCGAACACTGGGCCAACTGGACACCTAACTATTCATCTTTCCCATCTGAGGCTTAAGAGGTTTCGCAATTTCCGGGAGCTGGAACTCGACCTGGCCCCCGGCATAATTCTCTTTCACGGGGCCAACGGCAACGGTAAGAGCAACCTGCTGGAGGCCCTGTACCTGCTGGCCCTGGCCAAGTCGCCCAGGGCGGCAGCCGAGCGGGAATTAGTTGGCTTCGGCCCTGCCTACGAAGGGACCGATGCCGGGACTGGGGCCGGGACTGGGTCTGGGGCTGGTGCCGGGTTTGCTGGCGAGCAGGTGCACACCGTCATCTCGGCCACTATTGACCGGTCTGGCGAGCCAGTGAAGGTCCAGGTCGATCTACTCGGGCCGCCGGGGTACGAAACAGGCACCAGTGCACCAACAGGCACAGGCATTGAAAGTGCGTCCGGTGGCTGGGACGGGACATCTTTCCAAAAGGTGATCCGGGTTAATGGCGCGCCGCGCCGCGCCGCAGATCTCGTCGGCGAAGTCAACGCCGTGCTGTTCTCGGCAGCAGACCTGGAACTGGTCTACGGGCCTCCGTCGGGGCGTAGACGGTACCTGGACGTGTTGATCTCTCAGCACGACCGGGCCTACCTGCGGGCTCTCCAGCACTACGGGCGGGCAGTCACCCAGCGTAATCACCTGCTCAGGTCCATCCGGGAGGGTCGCTCCAACCCGGACGAACTCGGGCCATGGAACGAACGTGTGGCCCAAGAAGGCGGCTACATAATCGCCGCCAGGAACCGGGCAATGGAAGAGTTGCGAGTCCAGGCAGCGGCGGTCTACTCGGACCTGTCCCAGGCGGCCCAGGCGTTGGAAATCAGATACCAGCCCAGCTTTCCCGCCTCTGCAACAGGGTCTGAGTTGGGTAAGCAAGAACACGCTAACGCCGCAGGGGCAGCGCTGGCCGAAGCACTGGCGGAAAACGAGAGGCGAGACGTTGCCCAGGGCCACACCTCGGTCGGTCCGCACCGCGACGACCTGCGCATCCTCATAGACAACTCCGACGCTGACCGCTACGCCTCCCGGGGGCAGGCTCGCTCGGCGGTGCTGTCCCTAAAGCTAGCCGAAGCGGAGTTCCTGTCGCAGCGCCGGGGCGAAACGCCCGTAATACTGCTGGACGACGTGCTCTCGGAACTGGACCCAATGCGGCGGGAATGTGTCCTGGACAGAGTAGCTGGCTACGACCAGTGCCTCATCACAACGGCCGAACTGGACGCTATCACCCCGGCCCGGCGGGCCGACATGCGCCTGTACGAGGTTCGCGGGGGCACCGTCACACCGGCGTAACCGTCTTGGGTTGGCTCGGGCTCGGCCCTATTGGGCCGTTATGCCGCCGTCTATGATGAACTCTGCACCGGTCATGTAGGTCGATTCGTCGCTGGCCAGGTAGACAATGCCCCAGGCCACGTCTTCAGAGGTGCCTATGCGGCCGATGGGCGTGCGCTCCACCAGCGCGGCTCGCTCTACCGGGTCATCCATCAGCGACGCCGCCTGGGGGGTGTCGATGAAACCGGGGTGAACCGAGTTGACTCGTATGTTGTCGGGTGCCAACTGCACCGCAGCCGCCTTTGTGAAGGACCTGACGGCACCCTTGGACGCCGGGTACGGCCCCTCGCCTGGGGCACCGACCAGCCCATAGACTGATGAAACGTTAATTATCGACCCGCCCCGAACCTCGGACGTCACCGTCCGGCGCATCGACCTAGCACCCACTTTAGTACCAAGAAAAACCCCTGTCGCATTAACGGCAATGACCCTGTCCCAGTCCTGCTCGGTGTAGTCAGAAAGGCGTCCCATGCGACCGCTGAATATGCCCGCGTTATTCACCACCACGTCCAGGCGTCCGTATTGAGCCTCGACCCAGCCAACGGTCTCCTCCCACTCCGACTCGTCCGATACGTTCAGGCGGCGGTACACGGCCACGCCCCCGCTGGCGGCAATTTCGGCTGCGACCTTGTGACCCAGTTCGTCCTGCACGTCGGTGAGTACCACCGTCGCGCCTTGTTCAGCGAATAGCCGGGCCTCGGCTGCGCCCATGCCGCCCGCCGCACCGGTAATGATGGCTGTTTTGCCGGGAAGTCGATTCAAGTGCTTTGCCTCACAAGGCTGACTGTCCGGTTCACTGGGCCGTTATACCGCCGTCTATGACGAACTCTGAGCCGGTCATGTAGGACGATTCGTCCGTGGCCAGGTACAGGACGCCCCATGCAATGTCTTCAGGGGTGGCGATACGGCCCAACGGCGTGCGGTCCTGGAGCGTTCTGACAATATCGGGGTCGGCCATCATCCAGCCGGTCTGCGGGGTGTCGATAAAGCCAGGGTGGACCGAGTTAACCCGAATATTGTCGGGTGCCAGCTGCACCGCCGCCGCCTTCGTGAACGACCGAACGGCACCCTTGGACGCCGGGTAAGCTGCCCCGCTCCCCGCTCCAACCAAGCCGTATATAGAGGAGATGTTGATGATAGACCCGCCCCCTGAGCGCCGCATAGCGAGCGCAGCGTGCTTGGTGCCGAGAAAGACGCCGGTTGCGTTCACGGCGATGACCCGGTCCCAGTCCTGCGTGGTGAAGTCGACCATCTCAGCGTCGCCTCCGCCCACACCGGCGTTGTTCACCAGTACGTCGAGGCAGCCGTCGGCCTGAACCGTGTCGCGGATAATGCCCGTCCAGCCGGCTTCACTCGATACATCCAAAGAGACGTACCGCGCCGAGCCTCCAGAGTCGTTTATCTGCCTGGCTACTTCGGCTCCAGCCTCGTCCTGCACGTCGGCGACGACGACGGTCGCCCCTTCTTCGGCGAACAGCCGGGCCTCGGCGGCGCCCATGCCACCGGCAGCGCCCGTCACTATTGCAACCTTTCCTGACAGCCTATTCACGGCGGCGAGTGTATGGGTGACCGAAGAGGGTGTCAACGGAGTCCCTGGCGTCACTTGCCGCCGGGGCCGAACGCGCGCCCGTTCCCGACTGGGTGGCGCAGGCGCTGTTCGCCAGGGTAGACGCCGATCTCGGCGCACGATTCGAACTGACTTCCGGAACCTGCGTCCGGGTCAACCCCATTCCACAGGCTGATTCAGGGCGAGCAGAAACCGGCCTGCGGGCCCTATTGGGCAGCCGCTGGACCCACCCGGCTATGGGCCTGGGTGCCGTCGCAATCGCACTACTGGTGGTCGGCGGGGTGTGGCTGGACAACCGGCTTGACTCGGTGGAAAGCAACTCAACTCAGCTGACTCAGAACGTAGAGACTCTGGCGTTGCAGGATACGGTCGCCGGGGCAGAGCTACAGGCCCGGGCGAAGCTACAGGAGGTTATA
>Ga0114996_10002069_pt1 | contig 26258 bp, 15 predicted proteins | sample ArcticOcean_MG_C_4_FD_87039 | JGI IMG/M metagenome (GOLD analysis project Ga0114996, IMG submission 87039) | Marine microbial communities from western Arctic Ocean - ArcticOcean_MG_CB4_134 | ecosystem: Environmental > Aquatic > Marine > Oceanic | place: Arctic Ocean: Canada Basin | collected... | reverse complement strand
GAACGGGAAAATGGCTGGTGAAAACCTCGCACAGCTCTTCAGACGTGGTGCTAACGGTATATGGGAGTTGCCTCTGCGAAGGCCCTTGCCACGGGCCGGAGCTGTCCGCTTTGAACTGTCGATCAGTGACCGACAGGGCAACTTGAAGCATATCGTGCGCGTGACTGGTCCCAGCCCGGAGCGCAAGGCAAGTAAATAAAAACCTGACATTTATTAACATGATTTCATTTAAATAATCCGATATTATTCTAATCTGTTATTATTTTTATTTCTCATTATTGTTCAGTGCAATGCGTTTATCTTATGTGAAGACATTTGCTTTCCTCTCACTGATCTTATCAGTTCCTGCTAAGCCAGACTCCAAGCTTGATTATCATTTTGACGGTAAAATTTCCCGGCACGTCCTAAAAAATTATTTAGCGCGTAGTTCAACTTTTGGTTCGCTCCTGCACCTGACCCTGGACGATGACCTGCGAATGATTAAAAATACGGGGGTCAAGTTCGCGGGACGCGCGGTTTGGATGTGGGGAGGAGAATCCAAAATTGATGAACTGGTCAGGAAAGGAGAGCCCTTTGTTAAAAAGATCCACGCGATGGATCCGGACATTATCCTGCAGGGAGCCATCTTTGAGGTCGTCACCAAGGACGTGAACAAGGTCCCTGTCCCGGCCACTGTATTTGAAGAATTCGACGTGCCACAAAAACCTCGGAACTTTAGTTACAAGGCGATGCTTTACCCTTTCGGTCATCGCCATAATCACTGGTCCAAGGGCTCGTCGGTACCGGACATGAGCCGTCTCGAGACGAGAATGTGGTTCTTTTATGTGGCCAAGAAATGGATCGACATGGGAATCGAGGCGATCCATTTCGGTCAGGTCGAGATCATGGATGACTGGGACCGGAGCCATCGTCATTGGCGGGACATGATGAAGAGGATCCGTGCCTATGCGAAGAAGAATGCCCGGCGCCATATAGTCCTCTCTGATGCGCATGTACCTAGCGGAGGTATTGTTCATGATGGTAAACTCATGTTTGATCTGCACTCGTTTCCGTCACGGCCCAAGTCAGTCAAGGGCCAGCCGCACAAGGCCATCCTTGAGAAAGGTTTTAGTGATTCAATTTATGGGCGTAGTAAAGGAGGTCTTACGCCGAGCGGATGGCAATGTGAGGTCCTGCCCTACATTGTTGAGATCGATAATTTCGGGGCATCCGATCATCCCGGTCAGTATCGGGAAAGTGACAAGATCCACGTCTGGGGTTGGGATGAGATTAACTGGTTCATTAAGCAGCCCGAGGATTACCGCAACGAGTGGCTCGAGTACGCCTATGACTGGGTAAGGGAAACGGACTCGAACGGATACTTTCAGTTGCCATTGCGCAGGTTCGAACATTACTCGGCCAGCATGAATCCTCGGAAAGGCATGAGACAGGAGCAGACCATCAAGAGGATCTGGGATCGCAGTGATAAGCGGTAGGGTTAAAGGTCTGGATTTTCCTCATTCGTGAGCACATAATCTTTGGACCGCTATGAGACTTTTTAATTTTATCTTATTTTTTATTATTGTCCTCGGGTCCTTATTTTGTGCGGAACCTGTCAGGGCCGTAGTGCCGGCGAATTTGAAAGCTGATAGGCTCGCCGCCTGGTGCATCGTTCCCTTTGATGCGAAGAAGCGGGGCCCGGCGGCACGGGCCCAGATGCTGGCCCGTCTTGGGATTAAGCGTTGTGCTTATGATTGGCGGGGCGAGCACGTGAAGGAGTTCGAGGAAGAGATCCTGCAATACAAGAAGCATGGCATTGAGTTCTTCGCTTTCTGGGCCGGTCATGAGGAGGCTTACAAGCTTTTCCAAAAACACGATATTCATCCGCAGGTCTGGCGGACGCTCGGTTCACCGACTGAGGGATCGCCTGAGGAGATGGTTTCGGCGGCAGCAGATTCGATGTCGGGAGTCGCTTCGCGCCTCGATGAGATAGGTTGTGAGCTTGGGCTCTATAATCATGGGGGCTGGGGAGGGGAACCTAAGAATCTGGTCGCGGTCTGTGAGGAGCTCCATGAGAGGGGTCACAAGAACGTCGGTATCGTCTATAACTGGCACCATGGTCATGGCCACATAGGAGACTGGAAAGAATCACTCGAGATCATGAAGTCTCACCTCCTTTGCTTGAATTTGAACGGTATGAATGAGGGTGCTAAGCCCAAGATCCTTGACCTTTCCCATGGTCAGCATGACCAGGCCATGCTGAAGGTTGTCATCGAGAGTGGTTATGAGGGGCCGATAGGGATCCTCGATCATCGGACCGAGCTTGATACAGAGGTCGCTTTGAGAGCTAATCTTGAGGGATTGGACTGGCTCATTCGCGACTATAATGAGCCCGGATCTGCAGGTCTGAGGCCGATCAAGGCCCCAGACAAACCGAAGCAGAAAACGAAGACAAAAAGTTCAGCGCATAATATTAACATCAAACCATTGGACCCGGAATCGAACCCGTACTGGGACGCGCATGTGAACCGTGACCGTGTCTATGATTTTTATGCGAGGCAGGCCATTGCCAGAGACCGGGAACCTGCTGCTTTTCCCGGACTCGATGGTGGGTACCAGGGTCATTGGGGGAATCAGAATGATCAGGAGACTTGGAAAGATGGCAGGGTCAAGGACATGGATCACGGCTCGATGGTTAGTGGTGTTTTCCGTGGTCAGGGCCTGACCATTGCCCGGGCCGTGAGCGTTCGTCTTCCGTCCGTTCCCGGACAGAAAGAACCTCTCAATGTGGTCTTTGACACGGATAAGATGCGCTTCGCTGCCGCCTGGTCAGGTGACCTCGTGGCTTGGTCCGATGTGCGGCGTGGTTTTATGAATGGAATTTCCATGGGAGGAAAGCCAGTTGAACTGGTCGATATTAAAGCCAAGTTCGAGGGGGCCACATACCTTGGCCTGTACCGTGACGGTGATCGGATCATCTTCTCCTGGTCCATACTTGGTAAGGTCAATCACAGGACAGCCGTTGTCATGGATGGAAAGGTTCATGAGGTTGAAGTAGAGATGCCTGAGGATCCGGCGCCTCAGTGGACACAAAAGATTATAACCAAAGGGAAGCTTGGAACTCAGGCCCCTTATGCGATTGATACTCTTACCTTGCCATACACTAATCCATGGAAGGCCCTGATATTTCCGGGAGGTCATGACTTTGTCTCGGCACAAAGGATTGCCGTTTGCACTATCCATGGTGATGTCTGGGTCTGTGATGTTTCCGGACCTGATCTGGCTCAGCTCAGCTGGAAGAGATTCGCGGCCGGCCTTCATCAGCCGCTCGGGCTCAAAGCAGTTGATGGTATCATTTATGTCATGTGCCGTGATCAGATTGTCGCACTCCATGACCGCAACAATGATGATGAGGCTGACTACTATGAGCCGGTATCACGCGTGCATCAGAGCTCGGCCGGGGGACATGATTTTATTACCGGCCTTGAGCGTGATCTTTCCGGTCGCTGGTTCTTTGCTTCAGGCAAGCAGGGGCTTTGCCGGGTCGATAATGACAGGATCGATGTTCTGGGGACCGGACTTCGTAACCCGAATGGGCTAGGAATTTCACCGGACGGGAGCACGGTCCTGACCAGTGTCCAGGAAGGGAACTGGACCCCGGCCAGTGCGATCTGTGACGTGAGCTTTGGGGGTCACTTCGGAGCAGGCGGGCCCCGCGAAGGGGACCGTGGCTACGTGCCTCCAATGCTCTATCTTCCGAGGGGCGTTGATAATTCGTGCGGTGGACAGGTCTTCATCGACAGTGAGAGGTGGGGTCCTTTGAGCGGACAGTGGGTTCATTTCTCTTCAGGATTCGCCAAGCACTTCATTGTTCTCAGAGAACCTTTGAAGAAATCCTCTCAGGGAGCAGCGGTGGTCCTCCCGGGATCGTTCCTGGCCGGTTCGCACCGTGGGAGGTTCTCTCCCTATGACGGTCAGCTCTACGTTGCAAGTTCTCAGGGCTGGGGCAATTATGGCGTCGCTGACGGGGGCCTGCAGAGAGTCAGGTACAACAATAAAACGGAATTTTTTCCTTATCCTGTTGCTTTTGAGGCGCGGGAAAATGGTATTTTAATGACTTTTGCCAATGAGAATTCAATCCCCGTCGCCGATCACAAAAAATGGTACGCTCAGCACTGGAATTACAGGTACGGTCCGAGTTATGGGTCCAGAGAGTATTCGGTCTCGGACCCGGCCAGGATCGGTCATGAGCGACTCGAAATTCTTTCCATTCATAGGATCGGAGCCAGTGGAAAGCTTTTCATTGAGATTCCCCAGATCCAGCCAGTCAATCAGCTTCACCTTCATCTTGATGCTGAGAGGAGGATTGAGCTCTTTGCTACGATCCATGAACTCGGAGAACCGTTCACAGATTACAAGGAGTACAAAAAGATTGAGAAGACCTTTGGTATAGATCCCGTCATTGTCAGCTCTGAGTTTAATGATCCTGAAGTTCTAATGGGTGCATGCAAAGCCTGCCATCATCCCAAGGATCAGACCGTAGGCCCTTCCATTGAATTTATACGTGGCCGCTATGCCGATAACCCGAAGGGCATTGTCGAGTGGGCCATGAATCCGAAAAAGAACAATCCCCAGTTACCGCCGATGCCGCCGTTCGCCTTCCTCGGCGAGAAGCGGCTCCGCATCATTGCAGAGAAGATTCTCGAGTGACCTGAAATGTATCAGGCCACTCGATTAAAATTCTTGGATAAGATCTCAATTAGGCACTGGCCTTGACGCCAAGGTCCGCTGCGATTTTGGCTGCCTTGGTTGGGCCTATTTTAAGGACCGTTCCATAGATGGTTTTAGCGTCCGCCTTCTTGCCATGTGCGAGCATATTCTCAGCGCAATGAAGCATGGCATCACATACGGCGATCCTATTGGTATCATTAACCTTGGCGGATCCGAGCGCCTTCGCGGCGTCCGTTGATCCAATCGCACCGAGTGCCAGTGCACCCGCAGTGGAGATTTCAGCATCCTTGTCAGTGAGGGTCGTCGCGAGTGGCGCTACTGGGACACCGGTTCCTCTTGCTCCGAGTGATGAGATGATACCAATCTTGATCTTCTTAGGTGCCTTATCAAGGGCTCCGACCAGAGCTTTCACGGCTTCAGGCGCATCGTTAGTCTGGAGCGCGTGGCGTGCCATGTGGGAGAGTTCCTCGTCATGCAATAACTTTGCAAGGGCAGGAACTGAATGTGCTGTACCGATCGTCTTAAGTGCGCGACAAACAATGTCTTTAGCTGCTCTCGGTACGTCCGTGCTGAGCACGTCCGCGAGAGTGGACTCAAGTTTCTTTCTCGCTGCAGCGTCGCCGTGGCTTGCGACGACGGCGTCCTGGATTGATTTAACTGCTTTGGGGTCGACTCCCCATTCGTAGGTTTTTAATGATTCTAATGCCTGGTCTAACATGATGATTTTCCTTCTAAATTAGTTTAAATTTTTTGCTCAATTATTGTTACTAGATCTGCCAAGGCTCGCGGCGGGCACGATTCCTGAGACGGTTCGCTTCCGCGTCACCGATAAACTCTTGTTTGGCGGCGTCCCACTTGAGGGAACGGTTCAACTTGTAGGCAGCGACTGTGAGGTGAGGGACGGCCATCGTGTTGATGGCGTATTCAATGTGACGGAATGGCTTCGCGCGTGTCTTAACACAATCGATAAAGTCACCCGTGATGCCACCGCTGCCGGCATATTTTGGAACTTCCTTGCCTTTGCGCTGGCCTTCGCCTTTGCCAACGTGCATCTGTCCGACTCCAGGCTTATTGTGGGTGATCTCAATACCGTTCGGGTATCTGAGGCTGACAAACTTCTTACCGTCGATTTCATCAAGGACCACTTCATTAGGCTGAAGTTCACGCACGTCGACTGCGAAAGTGGCTCCACCGAAGTGGTGAGCGCCCCAGTCAGTCATTCCGCCGCCGGAATAATCAATGTATGATCTCCAGCTGTTGCCGCTTGTTGAGAAGCTGCCCGAGCAGCGCTTTGAATTGTAAGGTGCCCATGGTGCGGGCCCGAGCCACATTTCCCAGTTAATGTCGTCCGGCACTTTCTCTGGTGTAAGGTTACAAGGCTTGGACATTGGACCAACGTTCACATTGATTGATTTCACCTTCCCGTAACTGCCGTTCCAGCAACGGAGCACAGTTCCCTTATAGTCCTGGAGCACACGCTGGCTTCCACCTGAGACGACCCGGCCATAACGCTTGGCAGTTTCGACCATGAGTGAACCTTCTCCAAGAGTGAGGGACTCCGGCTTCTGACAAAATACGTCCTTACCGTGACGGCAGGCTTCAATGATCATTTGCGCGTGCCAGTGGTCAGGTGTCGCGATATGAACAGCGTCGATGTCATCGCGTGAAAGTAATTCGCGATAGTCATCGTGGGCCTTGCAGTCCTTGTTACCGTACTTAGCGTCAGTCTTGGCCTTGCCCTGGTTCATCGCACCCTTACGCACATCACATATAGCAACGTACTGAACATCATTCTTGCCCAAGAAGGCTCCATGGTCGCCTCTTCCCATGTTGCCGATACCGATACCTCCCATGACGATACGGTTACTGGGGGCGGGCTTGTCGGCATTGCCCAGGGCTGAGGAAGGAATGATCGAAGGGAAACCGAGAGCGGCTGTCGCGGTACCTGTTGTCGAAAGAAACTTACGGCGCGTTGTTTTCATAATGGTCATTTATATCAAATCCTCAGTTTCTGGCGCAAGACTTAAATGTTTGGTAAAATGAGAGGGTTCGTCTAGGTGAACCAGCACAGATACCAGTGATTTCCGAGGCGCTCTGCCTTATATAAGAGGCCTCCGAAGACCATCCTTATTTGCGAGAGCTCCTTATCTTCCGGAGCTTTAGGGCCCGGGCCGGGGAATCTGGGGTCGGACTCGTTGCAGCGCAATACTTTCCCGCTCGGGTCGTAAATTATACCGTACCAGTTATCTACGATGCCTGCCCAAGGGAAAGTGACTCTGAAAACAGGATCAATTTCTGACCTGTAGTCTATCCCGAGATGATTTCCTTTTTGGGGTCCGGGCTCTGATTTTACGTTCTCAACGATTTCGGAGTATGCGGATTTTAACCGATAAAATCTTAATTTAAGTCCCAGCTCCTTGATGAAGTCAGTGCCATAAGAGATACTACTGATTGTCAGTAATACGCCGAGGCAAATGCCCGCGAAGCGATTGTGCTTTTTCCTTATAGTGATGATGAGTTGAACAATGCTCAAAAGGCCGAGTCCGATAATGATCGCGTCAATGACGAAGACCAGGATCCACAGATTGATAATGAGGTCATGATGGAAAAGGAACCTCAGTAAAATAAACAGAGTGCAGGATGCGGGCAGGACAAAGGGGGTCATTGATTTTAAATCGAATTACTTCAAGATAACGCGAACCTTCATCGGTTTCTTTCAACTTTTTGCAAACGTCCTAACCCCTGTTGCGGGTCAGCATGATCTGGTTGCCTTCCGTGTCTTCGCACATGGCAAGGTGAGGAGGTTCACCATCTTCAGGCTCAGGTTCTCGGCTCAGCTTTCCACCGGCGCTGACCAATTCTTTAGCTCCTTCGATCACGTCCGGAACCTGAAAGCTGATCCCGGTCCAGGTCTTCTTTCCCTCGCCCCCGCTATGAATACCGATAAATGACTGGCCGATTTGTAACTCGGCAATGTGTTCGTTCCTGCGAGTTACGGATCCGCCGAAGAGACTGGTATAAAAATTCACGCAACGGTCCATGTCCGCGGCCCATATGATATACTTAACTTTTTCAACTTCCATGAGCTTTCGACACTAACATGATTTGTGGCGGTCTTTCAATCATCATTAGTTTTAATGAAAATATTGAAATAATCAATTTCCAGGATCATCGGATAGACTCTATTATTAAGACGTAATTTTAATCAGTTAATCCTTATTCAAATTGAGTACTCTCAGGGACATTGTTGGAAGTGACGAGCCGACCACGGTAGATAATCTGCCGGCGGACAGGCCGCTCGTGGACCTTCTCTTTGCGCGAGGAGTCATTGACAAGGCCGCTAGGAGGAATGCTTTTAATGTACTCTATCCCAGGACATCGACCCGGGAACTGGTCCTGCGGACTATCCTGGGTGCGGCCGGGGCATTCTTCGTTTTCGGTTTCATCATGGTCATTGCCGCGAACTGGCAGGACTTAGGGAAAATGTTAAGGCTCTGGATACCGCAGATTGTCATGATCGGCTGTGCCGCGGGAATGTGGTGGAAGGGACTGAGGACTCTTCCGGGTAAGTTCTTCGCTTTCGGAGTCGTCTTAGGCATTGAAGGGGTTCTCGTTATCATGAGCCAGATCTATCAGTTGGACGCGGACTCGGTCTGGTTCTTCAGGAGATTGGTTCTATTCCCGTTACCGGTAGTGCTCCTCGCAAGGTTCCTTCCATTATGGGCGGCATGGATTTTCCTCTTTATATTCTATTTGAATATTGAGGCTGATCATTGGGATCGTGGGTATTTTGATGAGCCGTCCATGGCCATTACCAGTATCTCACTTTTCGTTTTCCTCTCCTTCCTTGTGCTGATCAGCCATGTCTCAAGGGACAGTCCTTCCTGGAACTGGGTCAGGGCTCAATGGTTCCGTTTTGTGCTGGTCCTCTTTACCCTCATCTATTCAGTGATCAATCTTTGCATGGTTTACGATAATCTTACCAATGATCATGGAACGGATGGGTTCCTTGACCCTTATCTGATGATCATGGAGTTTTGTCTGATAGGATCCGGGATCTGGTATTTTTCAAAAAGAGCCACAGACTTATGGTCATTGGCGCTTTTTGTGCTTGCGCTTGACGTGGTAATTCTTGTTTGCGGCATGATCACTATAGATCCTCCTGGAGAAGCTATCCCGGTTATAGGTTTTATCATGAGTGTTGGCATTTTCTGGGGAAGTTTTGTATTATTGAATCGTTTCCGTATCTGTTTGCGGGACAGTGTTGAGAAGGATGAAGAGGAGGTGACAATTTCCCATGACTGAGAATGGAACAGGAATGACTGCGGCCGGGCTCATTGATTCGATTGCGGAGGATTTTTCGATCAATAAGGACCGTGCCCGTGAAGTGGCCTCTGAGCGGATCCAGAAGAACCAGATGCCCATTTATCTGAGGACCCTCATCGGGATCGGATCCTTTGTGTCGGCCATGTTCATGATGGGGATTGCTTTTTTTACCTTTGAACTTGATGACGATGCGTACTTTCCTTTCGGTATTGTCCTCGCGGTCGTCGCGATAATTCTGTATGTTAAAAGCCGTAGACTTGAGCAGCACAGTCCACTCGAATCGTTCCTGACTCTGTTCTCCTTTGCCCTGATTCTTGCCGGAAAGATCATGATCGTTGGCGGGGGAGTGAAATGGTTCAGCTCCGGAGATGAAATGCTGACCGCTTTTGTCATTTCCGCCATCTTCACCTGCATAACGTATCCTGTTTATACACTGTACATGGATCGTCTGATCTCTTTCACTTCGACCCTGATCATGGGTATTATTTGGCTTGGGAATGAGTTAACGAGTGCACTGGATTGGCACGATGAACTGATCGGACCTCTATTTTTCTCTATCATTACTCCGTTGGCTTTTGTGATGATGATTCACCCGCGAGTGACCCGGACATTTCGCCCGGTCAGCATTGGTCTTGTCCTGGTCTCAGTTGGACTAGGATTTGTGCTCACGGAAACGGCTCACGGGATTAACCAGTTACTGGGCCTCTTCAATGAATATGAAATAAGTGCCGATGAGTTGGCTATTCTGATGGCAGCGCCGATCGCGATGTTTATTGTTTTTGTTTATGTGGTGGCATGGTCAGCCGGTGGATGGAAGGGGATGAGAAAAAGATTACTCATCTTTTCTATTCTCGGAGCCCTTGTACTTTGCGGATCGATGATGACCTGCCCGGTTTTGGCCCTCGCTCTTATTGTTCTGGGTTATGCTCAGCATGACCGGATCATCTCGGTCCTGGGCTCACTCCTTCTCCCGGTCTCGCTCTTTTCATTTACGCGCCGCCTTGACCTTGGTCTCATGGATACTGGGACACTACTCATGCTACAGTCAGTGGTCCTCTTAGTCATATTCTTTGCGTTCAGGGCCTGGGCTTTTACCACAGTTAAAGAATCTCTAACTTCGACTGAATCAGAATGAAAAGAATTCCAGAACTGATCATTTCCGCGCTTATTATTGGAGTCATTGTTTATGTTTTCCAATTCTCTGTCTCACGTGACAGGCTCGCAGTCGAAGGTCAGGAGATTTTTCTTGAACTGGCCCCGGTCGATCCACTCTCTTTACTACAGGGACAATACATGAGAGTTCAGTTTGCGGTGGAGCGAGAACAATTACCCTTACCTGATGAAGTGAATATTGAAGATAAGTGTGCTGTTTTAAAGATTGATGAGCGGAGAATTGCCACGTTCGTGGGGGTCGAGAAGAATAATGAACTTGGACCGGATGAAGTTCTCTTCAGGGGACATTTGAGGAAAACGAATGATTGGGAAAGACGCAGTCAGCAGCGCACTGATCCTGACAAGGACTTTTCCGGGCATTATGTTAAATTTGAAATTCCTCAGCGAACTTTTCTTTTTAAGGAAAATACAGAGGACCGGTACGAGTCTGCAAAGTACGGTGTGTTCCGGGTAGGGGAAGGAGGGGATTATATGCTTATGGACCTTGCCGATGAGAATCTTCAGAAGCTCACCATTATTAAAGAGTAAGGTCCTAAGAGGGGCGGGAGTCTTTCTAAACTTATTCATAAAAGTATTGATCGATCCGGGTCAACCCGGGTTCAATAGCGTGGCGGAAAAATCCTACCCCTTAAATAATAATTATGAATCTCAGAATCCCAGCCCTGATCTCGATCTTTCTTTACCCTCTTTGCATTCTCTTAGCGGAGCAGAAGGAGAAGGATCCCGGCAAGCTTACCTTGAAGAGGATATTCACTGACAAGGATTTCAGTTCGAAGGGTTTCTCGGCTCGGTGGTCCAGGGACGGTACCGAATACACTTACTTGAAGGATGCTGAGGGTAAAGACAAAGACAAAGACAAAAATAAAGAGAAAGACAAAGACAAAGACAAGGGTAAGGAGATTCGCAGCTACAACGTGTCCGAGGCAAAGGGCTCGGTCCTGGTCAAGGCCTCTGAACTGTTCAGACCCGGGACCCAGAAACAGATTCCAATCGAAGGGTACTCATTTTCCAGGGACAGGTCCTTAGTAATGATATATACCAACTCGAAGCGGGTCTGGCGCAGGAACTCGAGAGGTGATTACTGGGTCCTTGACCGTTCGAGTGGGGAGCTCCGGAAGCTCGGAGGTGAAGCGCGTGTCTCGACTCTGCAATTTGCCAAGTTCTCACCGGACGGAAAGAAAGTGGCCTATGTGCGCGAGAAGAACATTTATGTGGAGGATCTTCTGGACCACTCAATTATGGCTCTGACCAAAACGAAATCCAAAGACATTATCAATGGTACAGCGGATTGGGTCTACGAGGAGGAACTCGGTGTCAGGGACGGTTTCAGGTGGAGCCCTGATAGTGAAGCGATCGCTTATTGGCAGTTCAATGAGAAGGGCGTCCGTAAGCATACCATGATTGATAATGTTTCGGGTCTTTATCCGAAGACGACCACTTTCGGATATCCGAAAGTGGGTCAGCGAAATTCTGCCTGCAGGGTCGGGGTCAGGTTCCTTAATTCTGAGGATACGGTCTGGGTCAAGGCGTCCGAGGATTTGCGCAATAATTATATTGCAAGGATGGACTGGTCGGAGAGGTCTGGAGGACTCATCATTCAGCAACTGAACCGGGCCCAGGACACGAACACGGTCATGCGGGTCAATGCGCTGGACGGTTCGGTCAAGGTCATCTTGACTGAAAAGGATGAGGCCTGGGTCGATGCTCACAGAGAGATGAACTGGGTCGGCCCGGAAAATTATTTTACTTGGATTAGTGACCGTGACGGGTGGAGACACGTGTACATGATTTCCTCTGACGGTAAAAAAATAGATATGGTAAGTCCCGGGGATTTTGACGTGATAAGGCTCCTTCGAACTGACCATTCAAATGACCGTCTGTATTTCATTGCGTCACCCGATAACCCGGCACAGCGTTATCTCTATAGTGTCAAAACTGACGGTTCTGAGCTTAAGAGAGTGACTCCCGAAAAGGAGAATCGCGGGACCCATTCCTATAACATTTCACCGGACGGTAATTATGCCATAGTTACTTCCTCTGATCAGGACAGTGTCCCGGTCACTAGCCTCATCAGTCTCCCGGACCATAAAGTCATTAAGGTGCTGGAGAATAATGAAAAACTTAAGGAGAAGTTTGCCAAGGTTAAGAAGACTCCATCCGAGTTCTTTTATGTTGATATAGGTAACGGGAACAGACTCCATTCCAGATGCATTAAACCGCCGGGATTTGATCCTCAACGCAAGTATCCGTTACTGGTCTATGTTTACGGTGAGCCTGCGGGGCAGGTGGTCAGAGACAGTTGGGGAGGTTCGAGTCACTTGTGGCATTTGATGCTGGCTCAGCAGGGTTACGTGATCATGAGTTTTGATAACCGAGGGACAGCTTCCCCACGCGGCCGCGGATGGCGGAAAGCGGCGGACAGGAAGATAGGTATCCTTCCTCCTCAGGACCAGGCCGAGGCTGTTCGTAGTGTCCTCAAGAACAGGCCCTACCTCGACCCGTCCCGAGTCGGTTCGTGGGGATGGAGCGGTGGAGGGTCCATGAGTCTGAATGCGATCTTCAAGTTCCCTGACCTGTACAGTGCGGCGATTGCCGTGGCCTCGGTTCCGAACCAGCGGCACTATGATACCATTTATCAGGAACGTTATATGGGACTTCCCGGTCAGAACCTGAAAGGTTTCAAGGAAGGGTCTCCGATTAATTTTGCCCAGCAACTTAAAGGGGATCTTCTCATCGTGCATGGTGCGGTCGATGATAATTGTCATTATCAGACTTTCGAAAAGTTAATCGATAAGCTGGTCAGTCATAACAAGACTTTCTCCATGATGACTTATCCCCGGGGCACGCACTCGATCCGTGAAGGCAAGAACACGACCCTTCATCTTTATACACTGATGACCGGTTTTCTGAACAGGAGCCTTCGGCCTTCGAGTTCAGATAATTAATGTAATTGCTTTTTAGTTAAGGATTTCTTGGTTTTGATAGAGGGTCAGGCACTTTTTTCTGTTCTTGTCTAAAGATTTTAAAATCTTTAAAGTGAATGAAATATGAGATCTTTTCACGCACTTTTCATTACTGTCCTCACAGGGCTATTGCTTCTTTCCCGACTCGAGGCACAGGTAATTATTTATGATGCGGTCGAGGGGACCGTGGGCAACCAGGAGTTCGGGGGTTCACTCGGTATGGACTTTGAAGTTAATTCAGATATTGTAGTGACCGATCTTGGCGCCTTCGACAGCGGTTCGGATGGCCTGTTCCTGCCGATTATGGTTGAGATCTGGATACGTGACGGGGACTCGGGCATTGAGGTGATTGCTTCGGAGGCCTTCGACTTTGATGATGGGGCGACCCTAGAAGGAGGTCACCGATTCAAGGCGCTCAATAATCCAGTGGCTCTGGAGCCGGGAAGTTATACGATTGTTGCTTATGGGTATGGTGGAGGGGAGCCGAACGTGAATGTTGGTGGTCAACTCGCTGAAGATTTTGGTCTATCCAGTAACGATGCTGGCGGAGTAATCACTTTCGTGGGAGGATCGCGTTGGGGTGAAGCTGGATCGTTTCCTGCAAATGCGGACGCTGGGCCTGAGCAGCGATACGGTGCCGGTTCTTTTAAAGTTGCTAGCGAGGATGAGGATGAGGATGAGATGTCTGATGCCTGGGAAATTGCTAATGGGTTGGATCCGGAAGATGCTGAAGACGCTGGACAGGACGCTGACAATGATGGCCTCAATAACCTCAAGGAATTCCAGTTAGGACTGGACCCTAACTCAAAGGACTCGGACGGTGACGGTGCCGAGGATGGTTTTGAATTCGATAATGATTCGGATCCGAAGGACCCTGACACTGATGATGATGAGTTGACTGACGGTGAAGAGTTTGCGGAAGGAACGGATCCTATGGATCCTGACACGGACGGTGACGGGTTCCGTGACGGGTTTGAGGTGGCTAAAGGTTCTGATCCTAATGATTCGGATAGTGTCCCGGAAATTGAGAGTGGACCAGGTGCTATCATTTATGACGTTGTCGAGGGGCTCGAAGGTAACCAGGAATTTGGAGGTCCACTTGGTATGGATTTTGAGGTCAATTCAGTTATCATAGTCTCTGAACTGGGAGCCTTTGACAGCGGTGCGGATGGTCTCTTTCTTCCTATTAAGGTTGAGCTCTGGAGCCGCGAAGGTGATAGCGGAATTGAGGTCTTGGCGGAGATGAATTTTGATGAGAATGATGAGGGGGTCCTCGAAGGGGGGCACCGGTTTAAGGCCCTGACTGAACCTGCGGTCCTTGATCCCGGGAGTTACACTATTGTTGCGACTGGTTACGGTGGGAGCGAAAAGAACTATAATCGGGGAATGGGTCCATCGGATGAATTTTCCACGAATGACCTTGATGGAATGATTACTTTCGTTGGAGGATCGCGTTGGGGTGAAGCTGGGTCGTTCCCTGCAAATGCGGACGATGGGCCTGAGCAGCGCTATGGTGCCGGTTCCTTCAAGGTCATTGTTGATGATGAGGACGGAGACGGTATGCCGGATGCGTGGGAGGAGGCTAATGGGCTGGATCCGGAAATGGCTGAGGACGCTGAAGAGGATCCGGACAATGACGGACTCAGTAACCTTACTGAATTTGAGGCCGGTCTGAATCCTAAGGTCGCTGACACGGACGAGGATGGTGTGAAGGACGGAACAGAGATCGATAATGAAACGAATCCCCTGAAACCTGACACGGACGAGGATGGTCTGAGTGACGGTGAGGAAATTACGGTAGGGACGGACCCGTTGAATCCTGACACGGACGATGACGGGTACAAGGACGGTCAGGAAGTGGCCAAGGGTACGGACCCTAATGATTCGAACAGTAGTCCTGTCTCACAATTTTCCGGAGAACTTGCCTACAAGATTGAGCAGGGAACGATTGGGAACCAGAACTATACGGGTGCTCTCGGACTGGACTTTATTGTTGAGGAGACAATCAGGGTACTGGAACTGGGAGCCTTCGACAGTGGTGCTGATGGCCTTAAGAGGCCGATAACTGTCAGTATGTGGTCCCGCGATGACATGGAAACACCGGACGAAGTCAATGATGATCTAGGCCTTGAGGTTCTGGCTCAAATTGAATTTGGTCCAGGTAATGAGGGGGATTTGCGTGATGCGCACCGAACCATTGCTTTGGAGGATGAGTTGGTCCTTGAGCCGGGAGCCTATACAATTGTTGCGAGTGGCTACGGGGCAGGTGAGCCGAACGGAAATGTCGGGACGCCTGGAATGAGTTTGACTGAGGATCCTATCATTACCTTTGTCGGTGGGGGCAGGTACGGGAACGATGCCACCGCTTATCCTGGAGTGCCTGACGGGGGTCCGGAGAACCGTTATGCTGCGGGAACGTTTGCATTTGAAATCCTCTCCTCCCCACTACGCTTCACTAATATCAGTTATGATTCGGTCCAAGAGGAAACGACGATGACTTGGTCATCTATTCCTAACCGTATCTATGCGATTGATGAATCCATTGATCTTGTTACCTGGGAGGAGCTCGATGACAGTCTGTCCTCGGAGGGAATGTCGACATCCTTCACGATTGATACATTGCCAGGAAAGAGTTTCTTTAGGGTAAGGCTTCAGGAATAAAATAAAGCTGATAAATTATTTGTTCAGGATTGCCTATGGGTGAATATATCCGCCTAATAAGGTTCTTAATGGTGCCTGGCTTGGTATCATTGTGGAGTTGTGGTGGAAATGATAACGGGAAGAGTGTTGATGAAAGTTCCGCTAATCAAGGTACAGCTTCTTCCTTAGTTGCCTCTGAGGAGTTAATTCTTGAGCTGACTCCCAGATTGAAAAGTTTTAAAGATACTCTTTTCGCTGAGAATTGTCATTTCGTTGGCGTTGATCCGGACCCTGTCCAGAAGAAGGAATATCCCGGACTCGAAACAGTTGAGATTCACTGGAATGAACAATTAGATAATAATGAACCCGTTGTAGGAAAACCAACCATTGCGAAAATGACTGAGCCCGCGGGTGAATTAAAACTCAAGGGCATTAATTTTTCTTTGGTGTCCGGTAAATTCGGTGGTGAAGATAGGAATATTTTTACTACGAGCGTTTCTTTTTCCGGATCCACTGATAATTCCTCGATCAGTTCAGTGAACGAGGTCATTTGGGGGAGGGTCGGCAGTTCATGGAAGATTAATTCATGGAGAGTTGAAAAGCTCAGCGCTCTAAGTTCCTCTGGTACATTTTTCAAAGAAGTTCTTGATGAAGTCCTTCCGGATAAAGAATCTCTTTCCCGTGCTCGGACATCAATGCACTGGAGGATTCTCATTGATAATTATTTTGGTGGCAAAAAGCCAACCAATATTCCCAAGTACACTGATACCCGTTTCTATCCGGACTCAATTAATACGCATCCTTCAGTTTCTATCGTCGATATTGATGGGAACGGTTATGACGATATCTACATATGTGTGCGGTGGGGTAGGAACCAGCTCCTTAGAAATAAGGGAGACGGAACCTTTGAAGAATGTGCTGCGCGTTATGGTCTTGATGTCAGCGGTAGGAACACGGTCGCGCTCTTTGCTGATTTTGATAATGATGGGGACCCTGATCTATTTCTGGGACGGTCACTTGAGAGGTCCCTTTACATGGTGAATGAGAAAGGGGTTTTCCGTCCTCACAATGGGCCGGTTTTAAACGGTAATCTTCCTTGGTTAGTTACTTCCGCTTCTGCCGCTGATTACAATAATGATGGACTCCTCGATATTTACATATGCACTTATAGTCCTCTAGACCTGAATACTAGGCTCCAAGATAAGGGCAATGCTCCGCAATGGGCCAAACAGTTCCTTTCACCGAAACAGGCCCAGGAAGTAGTGAAAAGAAAAGTAAATGACCACACTTACCTGAATCAGATAGGCCCTCCGAACGTTCTCCTTGTTAATCGCGGAGGTCATTTTGAAATCGCGCCGGGATCGGTCTCTGTGGCCGGTTATCATAACAGTTTCCAAGCCTCATGGGCCGACTATGATCTGGACGGAGACCAGGACCTTTACGTGGCCAATGATTATGCACCGGACCAATTCTTCCGTAACGATGATGGCACTTTCGTTGACATTACTTCAGGTTCAGGAATTGATACGCTTGGCTTTGCCATGGGTGCTTCATGGGGGGATTATGACGGGGACGGGGATCAGGATCTTTACGTTTCTAATATGTATTCAAAGGCCGGACGCCGGATCACTGCGCAGGTTCCTGGACTTGATGATCGGATGTCGGCAGTGGCTTATGGTAATTTTCTTTATAGAAATGATGGTGATGGGGGTATGAAGCGGTTATCAGGTGCTGACGGAAAGCCGGTACCTGTGCATCTCGCTGGCTGGTCATGGGGTGGAATGTTTACGGACTTTGATAATGATGGGTTTCTTGACCTTTATGTTTCTAGCGGATTTTATACCCCTCCTCCGGGTCAGGACAATGGTGTCGATTTGTGAAGTTGTCTCTGGCGTGCGGTCGTGCGCTCCGATCAGTCTCTCCCTGATCAGTTTAGAAATAATAAATCATGGGGGACGGATCCGAGGACAGGAAAGTTAAAACCATCACTGGAACGGCTCACTTACTATTATGGTCCGGATTATCATCGACACTCATACAGTGGTTACGAAAAGAATAAGTTTTACCTTAATGTGTCAGGAAATACTTTCGCTGATCTTTCAGGTGTGTCAGGTGCTGATGATGTGGCCGATGGGAGGACATGGGCGGCCCTCGATTATGATCGAGACGGTTGGACCGACATTGCTCTGGTGAACGCGAATGCTCCGCTCCTGAGCCTGTACCGTAACAGAATCGGAGAAATGAAAAAATCCAATCACATTAAGGTTTTTCTTGTCGGTGGGGCCGAAGGAAAAGATCCCGGTAAAGGGTTAAGTAATAGGGACGGGGTAGGAGCAGTCATTGAAGTCATGTCCGGTGACCGATTGATAAAAAGAGTCCGTAATCTTGGTGAAGGTTACGCTGCTCAGAACAGTGCTACGATGACGATTGGTATTGGCTTAGAGGACACGGTTCAATCGGTAAAGGTTCGTTGGCCGTCAGGAAAAATTACAATGAGTGAATCGTCGGTCAAGGCAGGATCTATCATTGTAATGGAGGAGATTCAATAGAGGAACGTTCCTTGCCTTAGCCTGAAATTCGTAGGATAATACAAAGTAATTAATCCTCTTCCCCATGAAATTTCTCAATCCATTTGTCTGGGCCGTTCTTTTTATGGCTTGTTGTTTCGAGTTAACGGCAGTGGACCCAATCATATCCGAGTTCATGGCATCAAATTCATTGGGCCTTAAGGATGAGGATGGTGATTCATCGGATTGGATAGAAATATGGAACGTTTCAGGTGGACCAGGGGACCTTGAAGGCTATTACCTCACTGATGATCCCGAGGATCTGACCAAGTGGACCTTTGGTAAAGCGCCATTTAATAATGACGGTTATGTGGTGGTCTTTGCTTCGGGGAAGGACCGGAACGGACCTTTAGATGAGCTGCATACAAATTTTAAGATAAGTTCATCCGAGGACGGATACCTTGCATTAGTTGAACCGGATGGAGCAACTGTCGCCAGTGAGTATAAAAATTATTCTAAGCAGTTTGAAGATGTTTCATACGGGAACGGATACGGAGATTTTGAGGATGTGAAACTTTTAAAATCTGGAGACAGTGCAAGATGGATGGTTCCGGAGGCGTCAATCGAAGGATGGACGGAGGCTTTATTTGATGATTCTTCCTGGGATTTGGCTAAGACGGGCATTGGGTATGATAGGTCCGTTAAATATATACCGCATATCGGTGAAGGAGGAGATCTGATGGAGGCTATGCGTGGAGTGAATGCTTCGGCTTATATTAGGGTGCCATTCACGATTAATGATTTGAGTGGGTTGAGTAATTTAATCTTACGAATGAAGTGGGAGGACGGTTTCATTGCATATTTGAACGGGACTAAAATTAAATCAATGAACTCTCCAGAAAATCCTCAGTGGAATTCAGAAGCAACATTGAACCGTTCGAATGAGGATGATGCGATTACATTTTTTGACTATCCGGTATCAGGACCATTAATTGAGGGTCAGAATATCCTGGCCATTCATGGTCTCAATGCTTCCCGAACCAGTTCAGATTTTCTTATCTCTCCTGAGCTGACAGCAAAGCAAATCGATCTCAATTCTCCCAAGACTGGATTTTTCCTGGTTCCTAGCCCCGGGAGCCTTAACGGAAAACTTATCGATGGTCTGGTGCGTGACACGAAATTCAGTTTTAAGAGGGGCTTTTATGATAGCCCATTTGATCTTGAAATCAGTACCGAGACTATAGGGGCTAAGATTAGGTATACTTTGGACGGTTCTGAGCCGAGTGAATCAAAAGGAATTCTATATGAAGGACCCATTAATATTAATGATACGACGATACTCCGGGCCATAGCATATAAGGATAATTTCACGTCGACCAATGTGGATACTCAGACCTATTTGTTTCCGGAAAATGTCGCGGTTCAGACTAACAGCCCACAAGGGTATCCATCTAGCTGGGGTGGAGTCAGTGCGGACTATGGGATGGATAATGACCCTGTTGATTCTCGTCGCGCTGCTGGTAACGCCAATTATTCCTTGTCTCAGGCCAGGTCTGCAATAGCGACTTCGCTCAAATCAATAACGACTATTTCGATTGTTACCGACAAGGATAATGTATTTGACCGTAGTAGGGGAATTTACCAAAACCCGAGCGGTCGTGGGAGTCAGTGGGAGCGACCAGTGTCTGTGGAAATTATTAATGGTGAAGGAGTTGATGATTACCAAACCGATGCCGGTCTCCGTGTAATGGGTTTCACATCACGTAACCTCAGTACGACGACAAAACTGAATATGCGTTTATTGTTCAAGAAAGAGTACGGAGACAGTAAGATGAAATATCCTTTACTAGGTTCAGAGGGTCCGGACGAGTTTAATACTATTACTTTGAGGGGAAATATTCGTGATGCCTGGGTGACTGAATACCAGGGTTTCGGAACTGCTTTATATATAGGTGATGAGTGGGCCAAAAGATCCCAAAAAGCGATGGGTCAGCCCGCGGTCCGTGGCACTTATGCGCATGTTTATCTTAACGGTATGTATTGGGGGCTTTATAATCCGACCGAGCGTCCCGATGATGATTTTGCTGAGACTCATCTTGGCGGTGATCGGACTGAATATGATGTTATAAAGTTTTGTTGCCCGGACCGATCGATTGCGGGATCGATTCGGGTATGGGACCAGTTACTCTCTGCTGCAAGGTCAGGACTGACGAGTCATCAGAGCTATCAACGAGTTCAGGGAAAGAATCCTGACGGTTCACTTAATTCTCAGTTCCCGGTACTCCTTGATGTGGATAACCTGATCGATTACTCGATTAACGGTTATTATCATGCACAGGTTGACTGGCCTGGTAATTATTACGTGATCAGGGACCGGGTCGAGGGCCGCACGACCGGTTTTCAGTTTTTCACTTGGGATAATGATATTGCTTTGGGTGCAGCGAACCCGAACTCCGGAAACAAGGTTCAGAGTAGTCCAGGACATAACTGGTGGACCGAGTCACCCGGGGAGATAGAAATTCCAATACGTCGGAATGCTGAGTACCGGGTCCGCTTTGCGGACCGCGTCTATAAGCACTTCAATCATGACGGGGCAATGACGATCGAGAACAATATAAATCGCTGGGAAGAGTTAGCTGAGATGGTCCGTCCTGCCCTCTTCGCTGAGTCAGCGCGTTGGGGCGATTCGAGAGGACAGAGGCTTCGAACTGTGCAGGATAACTGGGATGTAATGAACCAGAGAATGGTTAATAATTATTTCCCAAAACGACAGTCAGTGCTCTTTTCGCAACTGCGAAGTCATAATCTTTATCCTGACACACTTGCTCCCGAATTTAATAAGCGTGGTGGTGTGGTGAGCTCCGAATTCAAGCTAAAATTTGATTCCGAAAGTGTTGTTTATTATACCACGGACGGATCCGATCCCAGGCACGTTGGAGGGGCAGTCAATCCTGACGCGGTCATGGTTTCCGGAGGGCGCACGATCCTCTCACTCATAGAGACGGGCGCAGCATTGCGTGTCAATGTGCCCCTGGACGGGTCTGAGAGTGAGAACTGGTTCTTACTTGATTATGATGATTCGGAATGGATCGCAGGAACATCCGGTGTCGGTTATGACAGGGGAACTAGGTATCGGGACCTGATTTCTCTGGACCTCTATAATGAGATGCGTGGCATCAATCCCTCTGCTTATGTTCGGATTCCTTTTGAGGTTGTGGAGCCTGCAAATTTTATAAGCCTTTATCTTCGGATGAAGTCTGATGACGGGTTTGTGGTTTACCTTAACGGAGTCAGGGTCGCTGACCGTAATGCTCCGGGCCAGTTGTCATGGAATTCATCGGCAACGGGATCACCTACTGATGATGAAGCCATGACTTTTGAAGATATTGATATTACAGCTCATAAGGACCTGCTCTTGAGGGGGTCTAATGTACTGGCAATTCATGCTCTCAATGATAGTTCCGGGAGTTCTGATTTTCTTATCATTCCGGAACTTGCAGGGGACTCACTGGAAGCTGCTGATACCATTTCGATGGACAGGACAACAGTCATTCGTGCCCGCGCACTTGATGGTAATGAGTGGTCACCAATTAATGAGGCGACCTTCATTGTTGGATCCAAACCAACATCTCAAAATCTCGTCGTTTCTGAAATTATGTATCATCCCTCACTGAAAAATGAGGGTGATGAGTTCATTGAGGTTATGAACATTTCCCAGGCCGAAGAGATTAATCTGACCGCAGTAAAATTCGATAACGGGATTAGTTTTGAGTTCCCAATAGACTCCACCCTTGGTCCAGGGAAGAGAGCCATCATCGCTTCGGATCCTGATGCGCTTCGTGTTGACTGGCCTGATCTTAAAGTGGTGGGCCAGTTCACCGGCAATCTAAATAATGGTGGTGAAAGAGTGACTCTCGTTGATTCGGAGGGAGTCGAGATTCAGAGTTTCAAATATGATGATAAATTACCTTGGCCTGAAAGTCCTGACGGGCAAGGGCCAAGTCTGGTTCTTATAGATCCCTTGAGCGGGCCTGATCATTCTGAGCCAGAGAACTGGAGGGCATCCGGATCTAATGGCGGCAGTCCAGGATTTGAGAGTGGACAGAATCATAATGGTGATGACCTCATTCGATACGCGATTGAAGAGGGCTCTGATTTTAATGTTATTGATGGAACCCTTTCCATAAAGAGAAGGGAAGGAGTAGATGATGTTCTGATTGTTCCGCAATGGAGTGAGGATCTGAGGATTTGGCAAGGTGACGGGTTTGAGGTTATTGGCGAGGATCCTGCCGCATGGAAAATCTCTGATCAGATCCTCGAGAAGGAGAGAGCCTTTTACAGGTTTGAGGTTAGGTACCGTTGATCCTTATCTAATTAAATAAGTGAAGAGAAAGCTGATAAAGAGGATAAAAATCCTAGTGCTGGGAATAATAGGAATCTTTTTGATATTAATTATTGTTAGAGAGGGAAACACTTTCCGAGTTAAGAATTTATGGGATTCTGTTCGTGAGAAATGTGAACAAAAAGGTTTAGGTTTTGATTTTCGTGACATTATTCCAGATCCAGTGCCGGAGGATAAAAACTTTGCTTATGTTGCGCCACTTATTTCGCTACTGGAATACAAATCGGATGGAGTCACTCCTCTTAACCCGGAGGAACACGAGGCAGCTTTAAATTTCCTCACTGCTCCAAAAGATGGGAACTGGTCTCCTTCTTTGGGGGCTAAGGGTTCTGAACTCTATCACGGTTATGACCTGAGCTCTGTTCAAAAGTTTTTCAGAGAAGATGGCATTGAACTATGGTCTCAACCTGAGGAAGCGGGGCATCCCGCGGATGACGTGCTGTTGGCTATTGGCAAGGTTTCCGGGGACATGGATTTATTTGTTGATGCTTCTAAGCAGAGACCGTTTTACCGAATGGATAGGAGATATGAAGTGAAGGATTTTAATAAAATAAAGGATTTTGAAACTGTGATTGAACATCATCCAGCTCAAACTCAGTATGGGAATGCTCAATGGTGGTTTAACATGAGATGTTTAGCTCATCTGCAAAGTGGTAATGTGGAATCTGCTTTTTCAGATCTAAAAATGTCAATGTTCTTGGCTGAGCTAAACAAAAATGAGCTTGGGTTAATTTCTCAATTGTATCGAGGTGCTTTAATGAAGTTAGCTCTGGTTCCTTTGTGGGAAGGTTTAGCGGAAAAGAGCTGGAACGTACAGCAATTAGATTCCCTGCAAGATATTCTTGCCGGTATAAATTATTTGGAAGGTATGGAGAGTGCGATGCGCTTTGAGCGTCAATTATTGAATGAAATTCACCATTATTTACGAGAATTATTGGATCAGAGATCTGACAATTTCACTGCATCGCTTGCTTCTTTTGGAGTCCCTCTAGCTTTAGTCGGTACTGGGGGTTTAAAATTATTTCCATTGAAATGGTTTTACATATCACCATCGGCTTTCATTAATGGTAGTCAGACACGTTCCAATGAGTTGTATTTAAAATATTTAGACGGGATAGTCGATTTGGAATCGAGGCAGATCATTCCAGATGCAGCTAAGGAATTTGATCAATATTTTGAGGAAGAAAATTTCGATAAACTGCATCCTTATAATTTTTTAATTAGTTTATTTTTTTCAAATCCCGTACCAGTAGCCAAAAAGATCGGAGGAATGCAGAATTTAGTTGATCAGGCACGTATCGCCTGTGCTTTGGAAGCTTATTATCTGAAGGAAGGAAAGTACCCGCAGAGTTTAGCTGAACTTGGGAAAGAACTTCCTCATGATGTTTTTACCGGGGAATCCTATTATTATGTGCCTGACGATAAAGAGAAATACCGTATTTACGGGTCAGGTTGGAACCTAAAAGATGACGGAGGAAAAGTGAGTGCTAGTAATCCACAATCGGACGAGATAAGTTCCATTGAATCTTTGGATATAATATGGCAGAATTTCTCTGCGCCATCTCCTGATAAAAAATGAAATACAAACTATTTTTTTTATTTGTTTTAATTTACTCCGCTCCACTTAATGCAGAGATTGGCCAAGATGGGACCGGGACAGTTAAAGGTTACTTCATAGGTCCCGGAGTTAATCTGAGTGGCACTCCTCCAGTCTCTTTAGTTTCTGGGTATTACCATAACATGGTCCTAATGGAGGAGGGGAATTGTCTTGCCTGGGGCTGGAATAATTATGGGCAGACAAACATTGATTCTGATCTGAACGAAATCATATCCATTGATGGGGGATATTATCATTCAGTGGCAGTTACAAAAGGAGGGTCTGTTTCCGTGTGGGGGAGGAACAATTATGGACAAATAACATTACCTGATGATTTGGGTCCTGCTGCTGCTGTTGCGGCGGGTCATGCTTACACCTTGATTCTTAAAGAAGATGGTACAGTCATTGGAATTGGAAGAGACAATTATGGGCAGATAAGTGTGCCTGATGGGCTAAGTGAAATTAAATCGATTGCTGCCGGAAGAGAGCACAGTCTCGCGCTCAAGGAAGACGGCACAGTAGTTGCATGGGGAAGAAACGATTACGGGCAGAGTAGTGTTCCGGAAGGTTTAGCTGATGTTGTTACCATTTCTGCCGGGTACTATCATTCTTTGGCTCTTAAGAGTGATGGGGAAGTTGTTGCTTGGGGTGATGATTCATATGGTCAGGGGAAGACCTTAGAGGATCTGAGTGGAGTCACGGCCATTGACGCGGGAGGATTTCACAATCTTGCGCTCAAAGAAGATGGTACAGTAGTGGCTTGGGGAAGGGATAATTATGAACAGGCAAGGGTTCCTGAAGGACTCTCTGGTGTGATTGCAATTGCTGCCGGGACAGTGCACAACATTGCACTAAAAGACGATGGGATTATGACCGGGTGGGGAAGAAATAATTATGATCAGGCTGAGGTGCTTATTGGATTAAATCCTGCAGACCTTAGGGAGGCGGACCTGAGAGGCGCTGATTTGTCAGGAGCAAAATTGTCAGGTGTTCAATTGGACGAAGCGGACCTCAGTCGTGTCAAGTCAGGAGAAATTGAGGGTATTCCTGCTAGTCTTCCTAAGGACTGGATCTTGACTAACGGTTATCTTATCGGACCCGATGCTGATCTTGCCGGGGCAGATCTTACTGACATTGATCTGAGTGAGGCTAAAATTTCTGGGGTCCGTTCAGGAGGGATTACAGGGTTACCTCAAGCTCTCCCAGATGAATGGATCATAGTGAATGGATATTTGGTCGGTCCGTCCGCGAAGTTGGAACGGGCTGATTTTTCAGGTAAGGATCTTGCGGGTGTGGATTTTTCATCGGCCGATTTAGAGGAAGCGGATTTTTCCGGAGCTGACCTTACCGGCGCAATTCTTACTGAGACGGATCTTTCTGGAGCAGTTTTTACTGAGACGGATCTTTCCGGGATCGTTTCGGGCGATGTTTCGGGAAGTCCGGCAGTTCTCCCCGAAGGTTGGAAAATAATAAACGGCTATTTAATGGGGCCGACAGCGATCATTGAGGGAGCCGACTTGTCCGGCGCCGACCTTGAAGGGCTGGATCTTTCTGATGCGAAAATGAAAGGTGTTGAGTCAGGAGATGTAAAAGGAGAGCCCTTAGCTTTGCCGGAGAATTGGGTCATTATTAATGGTTATCTGATAGGACCCGGTGCTAATCTTGAGAATGTGGATCTTAAGGACATGGACCTTTCCGGAGCCGATCTTACTAGTATCAGCTCTGGCTCGGTTAAAGGAGAGCCCTTAGCTCTTCCTGAGAACTGGACAATTATTAAAGGTTATCTCGTGGGCCCTACAGCTGACCTGAAGGAAGCGAATTTCACTGAAGTTGATTTCACTGAAGCTGATCTTTCAGGAACTAATCTAGAAGAAGTGAATTTTACCAAGAGCAATCTCACTAATGTGAATCTGACCGGATCGACTGGTCTTGACAGTGTT
>Ga0114996_10002066_pt1 | contig 26305 bp, 32 predicted proteins | sample ArcticOcean_MG_C_4_FD_87039 | JGI IMG/M metagenome (GOLD analysis project Ga0114996, IMG submission 87039) | Marine microbial communities from western Arctic Ocean - ArcticOcean_MG_CB4_134 | ecosystem: Environmental > Aquatic > Marine > Oceanic | place: Arctic Ocean: Canada Basin | collected... | reverse complement strand
CTGCTTTAGCTGCTGATTACTATGGGTCTGAGATGGTCGCTTATAAGCAATATGTGTTATATCTTGATACCATCAGAGGGGAGAAGGCAGATGGTACATACGATATACAGGCTGCTATCCTCTCACATGATGATGATGGGTATGTGTATTCTCCTGGCTTCATTAATATGGCATATTTAACGGTTGGTAAAAACGAATCAGCTGGCTCTAAAGAAATTAAAGGTAACTTTAATCCTGACGGCTCCTTATACACTGTAAACATACTCTTCGATGGGAGTGGTTCTAATGGTATGGGCATGGTTAATATTCAGTTCATGAATACATTTACAAATGTATTAGGAGTGGATAACCAAATTATTGAGGCTGCTAGAATAATACAGCCTAACTCTCTGACTACGACTTTACTTGCAAAAGGAACAAGACCGTGGACTTCTGACTTATCAGTTAGACCACGCAATAATTTATACAATCAGATACTGTGGGATGGTGATGGTAGCGGTGGTGCAGCTACTTTAACGTTTGGTAATGATGATGTCGTTACTATTTCCGCAGGGAATACTACATCAGGCTTTGCGGATAATACTACTAACTACATGTATCTAGATGGAACAAGTGCAGGGCTTACTGGTACACTAGCTCTCCAATTTACTACTACTCATTCGACTGCTACGGGAGATTCTAAAGTATTATTAGGACTAGTCGTAGTTGGGGCTGATGCAACCCAAAAATCTCCTACGATTCTCCCCTTTAATTCTAAAGCACCCACGATTAATGCCACAGTTATTGCAGCAGATGCTATCATTGCTACCCATGTGCAAGCAGGTACGCTAACTACAAATAAATTTACTGCTTCTGCTCAAAGCGATATACTGAATAGTAATGTTAACTTCCCAACTAATGATAGAGCTAAAACCTTTGCTCAAGATGGTATTCCTACATCTGTAACCCTTGGTGACCTATGGGTAGATACTAATAATGGGGATAAGATGTATCGAGCAGCAAGTATAGGAGCTGATGAGATTGCCGCAGGAGAGTGGGTACTGGTAAATAGTAATAATCCCGATTTATCTGCGAATGTTAATAAGATATTTAGAGTAGCATCTGTTCCTACGTCCCAAAATACAGGCGATATCTGGATAGATACTGATGATAATGCTATGTATTTTGCTGTTCAGAATGGTGACACGGCGGTAAATGCTATTGTGACTTCAGGATATGGTTGGTTTCGCAGGGATGATGTAGTTGCTATTAATGCTGCGGAAACTAGTATTCAAGGTGGTTTAATTAATACCGCCAGAATTATATTAAAGCAGAACGGTTCTGCCAACGATGGCCTCTTCATGACTGGTGCTGCAACCTTCTCCCCCACGTCAAGTCAAAGCTATATTCAACTGGATCATACTTCTATCAAAGGTGTTAGCAGAGCTGGTACAACAAACACAACACAGTTTGAACTTAAAGCCTCTGACGGTAAAGCTTATTTTGCGGCTGGGGCTGCTACGGTTGAAAACACTGGGGTAAATGTGTACTCTGACGCTACCCAGGTTCTTCGTAGATCAAGACTATCTACTATAGGCGGTCTACAGATAGGAAGTGGTCTATCCACAGGTATATGGTTTGATGATGCGGGTGAGTCTGCTTCCAAGCATTCGTATATACAAAACGAAGGTAGTGGTAGTACTACGTATAGTTCAGGCGATCTGTTCGGTATATACAGTACTAAAAATGATGTAGTACTTTCAAGTACTACCCAAGATATCGGGCTATTCCCAGATCCCGCAGAGGGTAGAGTCGTTATCGGAGATAGACCCTTAGTCTTTTTAGATGAAACACCTATTGGTAATAGACACGCTGCTGATTATACAGGAATATGGAGACAGTCGGGTACGTTATCATACAGCAATGTGTATTTACTGCCTACCGCTACCTCCGATTCGGCTATTTCTGGAAAAGTTCTAGGTGTTGCTTCTGGTGATGCTGCGGGGGATGGGACTGTAGCGAGCCCCTTCCTGTGGAATTTAGCATGGGTTGATAATACAGGCGGTAGTGGGGGAGAAGCCAATGAGAACTCATGGAATCGCATTTCAGTTTCAGGACAAACTCAGGTATCCGCTGATAATGATACAGATGTTATAACTTTCATAGCTGGTAGTAATATGTCAATTACTACTGGGGCAGATAGTATCACCTTCTCTGCTTCTGGAGGGAGTGGAAGTGGAATCTCATCTTCAGATGACGTTGGTTGGACAGGTACTCATTCTTTTTCCAATACTGTTTCTTTTTCCAATGCTGTCCAGTTAGGAAATTCGGGTAGTGATATAATCACCGTAATTGGAGATATGACAATTACTACTAAGCCCCTTAGATTAAAGCGAGATGGGTCATCTGGGAGTTCTTTAGCTCTTGCACGAACAAACTCAACAAGCAATGGTAATGATGATACTGGTTTCTATTTCTATACATCAGGGGATTACGAAGGGTGGCAATGGAGAGCTAAGGGTAGATACATAATGGCTGGAATTTCTAGTTGGAACGGTAGTTCTGGGTATGACTACCTTATTGTAGATTCTAATTTAGATATGAATAGCAGTCTTATTTATGATGTTGAGGAAATCAGAGTAGAGAATGGTACGGCAGCTAATCCATCCTATACCTTTACGGATGATGGTAATACTGGCATGTATAGACATGGTGCTGATAAAGTAGGTTTGACTGCCAATGGTCAAACGTGTCTAGTAGGTTATGGTAATGTGGCTGGTGCTGGAGTCGGAGGTATTGGAATAGGAACGGATACCCCTAGCCACATACTACACGTAGATGGTATAGCTCGTTCTACTCAATCCTCTTGGGCAACCAGTTCCGATGGACGAGTCAAAGAAAACATCATTGATATGGAACCAGCGTTAGATAAACTGCTTCAATTGAAGCCCAAGCGATTCAACTTTAAAGATTCTTATAGAGCTGACCATAAAGACAGTGAACTAGGTTTCATTGGGCAAGACATAGAACAAATTATTCCTGAAACTATTATGACTGTAGAAGAATCGGATGGTAAAGAGATTCTTAATGATTTTAGAATATTGGATACATCCCCCTTAGTTCCGATGCTTGTGAAAGCAGTTCAAGAATTAAAAGAACAAAATGACTTATTATTAACTAGAATAGAAACCTTAGAAGGAGATTAAGATGGCTCAAAATGTTACAATAGAATTTACAGATGCACAATGGGCTTTAGTATTAAAGCATGGGGGTACAGCTTTCCAAATTCCAAATACTGTAGAAGATGGAGTATCGACACCTGTTACCATTACATCAGAAATCATAGCGGAAAAATTAAAAGTTTTCTTAGAGAGAAGAATCACTCGTAGAATGTACGAAGCAGCAACCACAGAGACTTTTTAATGTATAAGGAGAAGGTATGGCAGTAACAGTTACAATAGAATTTACAGATGAAGAATGGGCATTAATTCATGCACAGCATACTTGCCCTGTTCCTAAATTCAATGCTGATAATGAGTGGACTCATACTGATCAAGAAGCAGCTACCCCTGAAATATTAGCTGTTGATTTAAAACGACGATTGATAGATCAATATGTATAGGAGAAGATATGAAAATCGTAATAAAAATATTAGTGTTTACTAGTCAATTATGCAAGTTCGATGGCTGGCTAACCCGTCAATGTGATTTTGCCTTAGACTTATTGGAGGGAGTAGAAGATGACTCTTAATAAAATATTAGAACAATTGTTGACTTTACTTAAAGCTAAGTCAGGTACTGCTGCGAATGAAGAACTTGAAATGAAACTTGAATCTCTTACTAGACGTATTAAAGTATTAGAAGACGAGCGTAATGAAGCCATAGTTCTTGCTAAAGAGCTAAGAGAGGTTGTGGATAAATGGGAGAATTAGTATCGACACTTCTTAAATTAAAAGATGACCTATCTATTTTAACCCCACCAACACTTACAGGACATAAGGACATGGTTAAACGTGATGTGAGTAAAGCTATCGGTGCGGCTAAAGTAACATGGCTAGATAGCAAATATGTAGCTGTATCCCAAAAAGAATTCCAAAAGATAATTGACTGGGATTGGACAGATAATAAAAAATATGTAGCCGAGAAATATGATTGCGATAACTTTGCTTTTTCGTTTAAAGCCAGAGTAGATAGAAAGTTTCATGTGAATACAGTAGGACTAGTCATTGATTATGAAGGAGGACATGCCTATAATATTGTTGTGTTCTCCGATGGTACATCAAAAATCTTTGAACCCCAGTCTGATAGTTGGCCTAAGAAGGGAGCTGGGATGTATATGTTTACACCAGGCGTAGTGGAAATAATTATTTAGGTAAATGTGTTATAATGTCTACACGAAGCGAAGCAATAGCGTTAAAAGAAAGCCAACCCTATTTGACTTTACCAGCCATAGCTAAGAAACTTGGCGTAACTAAACAGCGCATCTTCTTTATATTAAAGACTGCGGGAGTTCCTACTAAAGGGTTGTATCAGCGTAAACGGCTTGTATACTGTCCTGTGTGTCATAGTGTTACTCCTAATAAACAGAAAGCTTGCCCAGGTGACTGTAAAGAATCATTAAAATTTACAAAGCTTGAGTGTGAATTTTGCCATTTAATATTTGAGAGGCATAAACGATTTGTTACACATAGGCATAAAATAGGTTACCGCCATATTTTTTGTAGTACATCGTGTTATAATAGGGGTCAACGCGATGGAATAACTCAAGGTTATAAAAGCAGAGGGGTGAGAAATAATGCACATTCATAGGATAGATAAATTATATTGGAAATTACTGCTTGGTATTACGGCTATGCATATGATAGAAGACAGTATCATGGTTACATTTTTTAAATTTGCACCCCTACCATTGTGGGTACTCTATTTAATTGTTCTGGCTTTTTCGGGGCTGATGGCAAATTATGCCTATTTTATAGCCAAAGGGTATTCGCCTAAAACTTTATGGAGATGCCTATGGAACCGTCGATAGAGATAAATGACGATTTAATTGTGAAGTGGGAACCTAAGGTTCAAAAGCTAGCATCCTCTGTATTCGTATTAGATATGGATAGAGATGATATAGCTCAAGAATTAAGGATTGCCATTTTGAAAGCCGCTAAAGGATTTAATCCTGATGTCGGTACAACGTTTCATACGTATTTACATACTACCATGATGAATACCTTAAGGACTCTTATTGTAAGGGCACAAAGAAAACATGTAGATACACAAAGTATAGAAGACATGTTAGAAGTAGGCATAGATGATGTTCCATCTAATAAGATTCAACAAGCTTTAGGTACTATGGATGATACTTTTGATGATGTAGAAATGATGGAGCTAATTCAAGATAGTAACTTGACAAAAAAAGAAGAACACTTTGTTGTGTTAAGATTAGAAGGATTAACTATGGAAGAAATTACTGAAGATTTACATGAATCGGCGTATACTATTAGAGCAGCTCTTAGAGAAAAAGTTAATGCCTTATTTGAAGGAGAGGATAGTTATGAATATGGAAAAGAGGGAGAAAGCTATAGAAGAATATAATTGTAACGATTTACATCGAATCTTTTCAGAAGAATACTATAAGAAATATAGTAAAGAGTATGTTCCTAGTCGTTTCATAGGGTATGAAATGAAGCTTTTAAAAGGCTTATTGGAAACTCATGATGTCTTCGCTGTTTTATGTGGGGTAGTCGCTTGTATTAAAAGGAATTCAAATACAGTTTCTATCCCTTATTTCGTTGCAGGGATTAAATTCTATTTATCTGATGATGATAATCCTGAGCTTAGGTGGAAAATACAATCCAGCAATCAACAAGAGTATATAGATAAGTGGCAAGAGCTAAGATTGTTACGGGCTAAGTGGCTACCCAAAGCAACAGATAATACTAAAATGATACAGATAGAAAAAGAGTTAATGGAGAAGTTTACTGATGCGAAAACTAAGACAGCAGCCAAGAAAAGGACTACTAAAAACTAAAAAGAAATTAGAGAATACAGATATTAAAAATCGTGCTGCCCCTGAGGGGGAATTTAGAGTTATAGGAGTAGACCAACTAAGTAGGGTAGTATGGATTGAAGATACAGTAGATACATTTGCTAAAGCAAAAGAGATTGTAGATAGATTGCGTTTGAGTCTAGATGTGGTATACTATGTTCACAACGATTCCAATAGAATTATTTATGATTCAAAGAAGGAGTAGAGAATGGAAAATTATGATTACATTGAATCAGGACTTATATTAGGTTTAACAGAAAAGAAGAATTTTAATAGGTTTAAACACACAGCACAGGACTTTGCTCAACATGGTGATGCATATAAATTTGTGACTAAGTATCTGGATAGTTATGGGGAACTGCCCAGCACAAGCACCATCTGTGAAAATTATCCTACCTTAGATGACTCAGCTAAGAATCTCACTTTTGATTATGCATTGGATACATTCAAAGACCAAGTTCTTTTTAGGCAGGTCGTAGGGTCATTTCAAAAGAATAAAGCAATGCTTCTTGAAAAGCCTAAGGATGCATACGCACAGATTGTTACAGCCCTACAGGACATAGGCTTAGTATATGATGAAGATGTCACTAACTATGATAATGGACACCTAGAACGATACAATGACTGGAAACGCAAGAGTGATATGCGTCAAGAAGGTATGATGGGAATCACTACCTCCTTTGATTCCATAAATAAGCTTGGTGTAGGTTGGATGCCAGGAGAATTGATATCTCTCTTTGCTAGGCCAGCAATGGGAAAGACTTGGATGTGTGTCCATGCGGCTGCTGTAGCGATGATGGCAGGGTACAAAACTTTACTTATATCCACAGAGATGCCTACTAACGCAATTAGCCTTAGAACGGATATTGTGCTGGCTAATATGATGGGGTATAACTTTTCTCATAAAGCACTACGCAATGGTGACCCTATTGATGAAGAGGCTTATAAAGAATTTTTGATTAAACTTAATGGTCGTAAGATGTTGATATGTGACCACATCGAAGGACAACAAGGTATGAGCTTGGATTCCATTTCAGGGTTGGTTAGAAAGCATCAACCAGACTTTGTGGTTCTAGACGGGGTATATCTAGTATCGAGTGGAGATGGCAAAAAAGCTATGTGGGAACAATCTCACGCCCTGTTCTATGGCCTTAAGAATCTGTGTATGAGCCATAACATTACTACGTTTGTGTCTACTCAGGCAAATAGGGATGCAGCAGATATATATGCTCCTCCTAGAGCAGAACACGTAGCCTTTGGTGATGCTCTTCTTAGGGCTTCTGATGTAGCTTTGTCTATGTGTATGGTAGAAGATAATGACTTCAAGCGCATTATTCAGTATCAGAAATATAGAGATGGTGAATTGGCTGTTGATAATTCCTTATTGGAATGGAATGTAGACATTGGATATATTAAAGAAGATTCCCGTTATACAGGAGAGTTTTAATGGTGGATTGGACAACACTTATGCTAAATGCAGGGATAACTCCTGATGCTTATAGAGAAGAGTTTTCTATAAGATGCCCCTTCCATGAAGATAAAGTAGATTCCTGCTCGATTAATATTGAGAAAGGGGTATGGATTTGTTTTGCAGGATGTGGCTCAGGTAGTTTAAAAAGCTTCTTACAGAAGTATTTAAATTATTCTAAGATTCAGATTGATAACCTCTTACGAGAACGAGAGGCTTCATTTGATATAGGACTATTTGATGAATATTCTGTTGATGAAGAACATGAATTACCCATTATAGATTTCCCATTTGATAGCTCCTCTGTTCCTAAGTGGATACTAGAACGAGGCTTTAACAAAGAAACACTAGTTAAGTGGGGATGTGCAATTAATACTTACAATGATTTAATCATCCCAGTTGCCGATTCCCATAAACGTAGGATAGGCTGGGTAAGTAGAAGGTTAAATGCAGTCCCTAAATATATGTACTCGAAAGGACTTAAGAAGTCAAAGATATTATTTGGGGATTGCTACTTAGAGAAGAAGTCCTTTGTCTGCATTACCGAAGGAAGTTTAGATACAATGTGGTTAGACCAGCATGGTTTTGGTTCGGTTGCTTTGTTGGGCGCAAGCATGTCAAAAAAACAACGTGAAATGTTGTATAATATATCTACTAAAGAATTTGTTGTTTGTTTAGATAATGATTTTACAGGACAAAAAGCTTTAAATAAAATATTTAAAGAATTATCTAGTAGTTTTATAGTGTCATATATAACATTACCTAAAGGATTTAAAGATGTACAAGATGTAAGAAATGAAAACCAGCTTTGTGATATAATAGATAAAAGAAATTATTGGTAAGGAGAGAATAAATTATGGGTGGAATTAATAGAATTCAAGAACGTAGGGAAGAACAGCGCATTGGTATTAGTAATGGCAGTCAAGCCGTAGGTCGGGAGATTTGGTTTAAAGATGGTGACCAGGCATTTATAACTGCACTAGCTACAGGTCATGAAGATGATGTTAAGCTAGATGAATTTTATATCTATACGTATAGGTCTGGAAACCGTTGGGTAAACCTGTTGTCTGATACAGATACGGATACTTCAGATGTTCCTTCAGATACACGTCCTAGTCATAAGTTTGGCTTCTGGGCATTTGTACATGAAGTGATTCATCCTGAACGACGAGTTGATTCATGGGAAGAGATATCTGGCCCTGGTGGAAAGAAGATGTTCAAAGAAGTAATCAATGATTATCGTTTGGTTGCTCTAACGTTTGGGCGTAGTGATTATATTTGGAATCAATTGGTTGATGTCTACAATGATTGGGGTCAACTTGATAAGGGTGTGATTCGCATCAAACGTACTGGCTCTGGTATGCTGGATACTTCTTATGGTATTTCTGCCACAGCTAGAGAAATGGAAATTCCTGAGGATAAGGTTGAAGAGCAAGCAGACCTACCAGCCGTTAAAGAATACTTTAAGGACAGGTACGGTTCTGTAACAGCTTCTGTTGCAACATCAAATGGACATTCCCTATCTCCTGAAGCGGTTAAACTTGATGACCTCTTCTAGTAAATCAAGTGGTGGGGGGGAATCCCCCTCCACCACAATAGAGGAAGTTGTAGATTTACTGTTAAATTGGTATATTCAAAAGACAGGGCCATCCCATATACAAACTAAAAGGGATACTGAACGTATCCTTAGATTGTATGGGAAAATTAAAGATGCGGAGAAGCCGCTCCATCCTATGCGACATTTCGTTACGGATAAATAGGGGGAGAGAATGATATTTAGTAAAGAGGATTTAGATTGTTTACATTCGTTGTACTATAACTTTCCAAATTTTGACATTAAATTGGGTAGGGATACAAGAGATTTAGCAGGAGAGCAGTGGCAAATCAATGCACCGAATAAAAATAAGCTTTGGTTGTCGGGTATCGGTACATCTGTAGTGGAGGCGTATAATAGTTTAATGAAACGTATGTCAGAAACAGGACAATTTGACCCACCAGAATGGAATGCTGCATCATGATTCTTACTAATGAGACATACAAAGATATTAAGTGGGAACTTGAAACATCATCTGAGTGGTGTGTTGACGTTGAAACTAATGGCCTTGACCCATATGGAAAGAATCAAATATGTGGTTTAGGTATTTGCGGTAGCGATGGTGAATTCTCTTTCAATCACTACTTTCCCTTTAGGCATCAGCAAGGAGAGAATCTTTCTGAAGCAGCTAGACAAGAAGTTATTGGGTGGCTAAATGATATCCCAACAATGTTGATTGGGTATAACTTAAAGTTTGACCTACATTTTCTTGCTAATGAAGGATTAATCATAGGGGATAAAGACCTCATTGATGTACTAGTTATGGTTAGGTTAACAGAGCCTACGTGGGTTAGGGACTTAGGATTAACTGATACTATTAAAAGAACATATGGTGATGAAGCAGCTAGCTATGATATTGAAACTAAGAAATACCTGAGAGCAAACAAGTGGAGTAAAGATTTTTCTATGTCTCCACCAGATATTTTAGGGCCATACTGTCAACAGGATGTGTATTGGACACATAAACTATATCGAGAGAGGCTAGAACAAATCAAACAGAATGACCAAGAAGCTGTCTTTAAAACACAGTGCGACTTGACTAAAGTTCTTTTTGATATGGAACGACGAGGTGTAATTGTTGATAGTGTATATGCGAATGATGTCGCAGAAAAACTTGCAAAAAGGAAAGAAGAAGTCGTACAGGCTATTTATAAACGAGTTGGTAAAGAATTTAATATAAGTAGCACTCAACAATTAGGTGAGATTTTTACAGATATGGGTATTTCCTCACCTGTAAAAACCCCTAAAAATAAGGAATCATGGAGTGAGGTAGCTCTAGTCCAGATAGATAATGAGCTAGCAGGGCTAGTACGACAGCACCGCTCTCTAGAGAAGCTTCAATCTACGTACATTAATCCATACATAGAAACTGAGGACTTACATACGTCCTTCTGTAATTGGGGAACTTTGACGGGTAGGCTTTCATCAAGAGAACCCAACCTCCAAAATATTCCTCGTACTCATTTTAAATTAAGTGATAGGTCTTTGTCGGAAGAAGAGCGGGAGATAGTCAAAGGTAGAATCAGTGCCATAGTAGCATCTAAATCTAAAGGTGAACTATCAGAAATATCTCTCAGTAATCCTGTGTTAGATACATGGGGTTTTGTGGGGGATGAATCGTTTGATTCTACGGATGTAGACCAGATTGCAGTCCGTAGGTTGTTTATTCCTAGACCTGAATATACTTTAGTTAGCTTTGACTATTCACAAATGGAAGTACGTGTCTTCCTTAGCTACCTTCATAATGCTGAAATGGATGAATTGTTGAGTAGAGATGAAGTAGATTTTCATGGCGAGGCTGCGAAAATAGCCTTTAGTATTACTGAAGAACATCCTGAATTTAAATTTTATAGGCAGATGGCAAAGAACATTACATTCGGTATTCTTTATGGATTGGGGAATAAAAGACTTGCTCAACAGTTGAGTACTACAACTGACCAAGCGAAAGCCTACAAGCAACAGTATTTTAATAATATTTATGGTTCTCGCTCATTCATTAATAGGGTTATTTCAACTGTCGAATCACGGGGATGGATAAAGAACAGGTATGGTCGTATTTACAAGATAGACAATTCACTTGGGTATAAGGGAGTGAACTATTTAGTACAGGGTACAAGTGCTGATATTTTAAATGAGCGAATGATATACGTACATGAATACCTTAAGGATAAGAAGAGTAATATTTTACTGCAAGTCCACGATGAAATCATTTGTGAAATTCACGATGATGAAATACGTGAACTACCACAGCAAATACAATTGATACTAGAAGCAAACAGTTTAGACATCCCACTTAAAGTGGACATAGATGTGTGTGAAGGTTCGTGGGCAGTTAAATCAGAATGGAATAAGTGGAGTGTACCAGAAGTAAAATGTGATATAATAGAAGAATATATAGATTGGGATTAGGAGGGTAATAATGACTAAAGTAAGTGTACATCTAGGGTTTACCTTTAGAGTAGGTGACCTGTCAACGAATCAGTATGGTCGGGTAGACCTTAATATAGACCAGATTGATACTGCGTTGCCAGTTGACCAACAAATTGAGGAGGCTGGAATGGTAGCAGACCAAGTTTGGCATGAACTAAAACGTAGGGTTGATAAGCAAATTGATGAGGTGTTGGATAAATAATGGGTGCACAAATAGATAATACATATTATATAGCAACAGCGGTTCAAGACCGTGTTTTCCATGATGTATTAGGAGAACGAAAAAGGCAAGATGATAAATGGGGTGACCAACTTTATAACACTAATGAAAGGTGGAATGTTATTGGTGTAGAAGAAGTAGGTGAGGTAGCAAAGTCTATTCTTGATAGAGATAAAGATATGCATCTATACGAAGAAATTGTTCAAGTTGCAGCTGTGTATGTAGCTTGGGCTGAAAGTTTACAAAGATTGGGAGGATTAAATGAAGGATGATGCAAAGGCAGTAATTGAACAATTACTGGGAAATAAGAAACTAACTCTACGGAGAGGTAACAGTGACGAGTTTGGGTATGACAAAATACCGTTTGGTATTCCTGCCCTAGATAAACTTACTGGTGGTGGCATAGCTAAGAAGCGCATCACTCTACTGTATGGCCCACCTAACGTCGGTAAGAGCTTCCTGGCCTCGCAGATAGCGGTCAATGCCCAGCATAATAATGACCTCGTTGGTTGGGTAGATACAGAACAGTCTTGGGATTCTAAATGGATGGAGAAGTGTGGCCTTAATACTGAAGAAGTATTGGTATGCCAACCTACTACTGGAGAGGAAGCTTTTGAGACAGTTAGGGAAATGATGTCGAATGGTGTAGCCTTAGTTGTCTTAGACAGTATGGCAGGACTCGTTCCTTCAGCTGTTTACGAAGAAGAATTTGGATATAATCCAATAGCTTGGCAAGCCCGATTTGTCAATTCTTCTTTCCCTAAACTTCTGCCACACCTCAAGCAAGGGTCTGCTCTAGTTCTAATTAATCAGATTAGGTCTAGTATGGGGCCAGTGTCTATTGATGCTATGCCAGGAGGTCTAGCTCAAACCTTCTTTGCCCATTCATTGTTGCAGGTTAAACGGGATGGATGGATTGAAGAACCTAAAGGTGTTAAAGTAGGCTTTGATATGGATATCCGAATGAGGAAGACTAAGATTGGTGGAGAGCATTGGAATCATGTTAAAATTCCTTTTAGGATTGAGGGTGGGATTGATATAATGGAAACCTTTATTCGTGAAGCTCTTACTCAGAATCTTATTCAACAACGAGGGGCTTGGTATATGTATGGTGAGGAGAAGATGCAGGGCATGAATGGCTTAAAGCACTTCTTCTTAGAGAATCCTTCCCGTTTCGAGGAGTTAAAAATTAGTGTTACCTAGAGATTACACTAAACAAGAATTGGTTATAGCGGAAGTCCTCTCTGATTTAGGACTCCGATACGATACTCAAGTCCATGTAAGTAAGTACGTTGCAGATTTCTTTGTTCCTGAGCTAGGAATGATAATTGAAGCAGATGGTATATATGGTCATCTAAAGAAACGAGATATTAAAAGGGACGCAGACTTAATGCGTATATATGGGATTAAAAATATTCTTCATATAAAAGACAATTCTAAGACGGGGGTGACTGATACATTATGGCAGGCATTAAACAAATTGGAGGAGGAATTACAACTCCAAAGTCTCGAAAACGACGAACAACTAAACCCGCAAGCCCAGTAGCAATTAATCAGGATGCGTGGCTAATAAAGTTTATTAATGATGGGCTAATAAAACAGCCTTACCCTAGTAGGGGAGGAAAATTCTATCCCTCTGTTGTTAGTAGTCCTTGTGAACGCTACGTGTACCTAGCCTTTAACGGGCTTATGCCCCCTAGTCCCATAGCTGCTAATGTACGAAGGATATTTGATTGTGGTGATTATCTAGGGTATAGGTTCACTAAATACTTTCAAGAACTAGGCATTCTTATAGATGAAGAGAAGCCAACTAAACTAGATGACCCACCTATTTCAGGTAGATATGATTATATGATACAACATGAAGTCTATGGTAAAACTATTGTTGAATTAAAATCTATAAATGATAAAGGATTCAAGGCATTGATTACTGACCCCAAGAGTGACCACTACTTGCAAATACAAATCTATTTAAATATTATGAATATCGAACACGGGATAGTTTTATATGAAAATAAAAATGACCAACAAGTAAAGTGCTTCAGTGTAGTAAAAAGTGATGAAGTCTGGAAACAATTAACGAACAAGTGTCTTAAGATTATGAAGATGACCTCTGTTCCTATAGCCTGTACAGGTGAGAAATATTGTAGATGTAAAGAGGTGCCAAATGGAAAAGAGATGGACTCCACAATCAGCAGTCAATAAAGCTAGTGAATATGTAAAAGAAGTAAACGTCCCAGCCATGAAAATTGACTTGGGCGAAAGGGAAGAATTGGATTTTTCCTCTTTAATGAATGCTGATACTAAGAAGCTTGAGCTTTTTCTAACTGTATATGGTGGCTATAAAGCCCACTTAGAACGTGAACTAGCTGATGTTTCTTCTAAGAAGAATGCCTATGAAGCCGCTTTTGATGAAGCGTATTCATCAGCCATTTTCAAGTTAGCTGAAGAACGAGAGATAATAGGCAAGAAAAAATTAACAAGGGAAGAAATTAGGGGTGCTGCTTTTGGTGAATACGATGAACTTAAAGATATGCGGAAAACTGTAATTGAGTATGAAACTATTCATACTAGGATTGAGGGACTTCTGAAAGCTTATTCATCGGGGTTTCAAACCGTGTCTAGAATTGTAGCTCTCCGTACTTATAAGGAGAGGGATTATGCATAGAGTAGAACCTCAAGTATTCATGGTTGCAGAGAATACAATTAATGATACTGAACTCCACGGTTACCTTGAACACATTGGAGCACAGGGATGGACTTCTAAGAAAGGTAATAGAGATGGTAGTGTAGGACGTAAAGGTAGTGGCAAAGGTGACCTTAGAGAGATTATTGAGGTCATGGGACGGAGTTGTTATAAGTCCTTTGGGACAGAACTTAATCCTAATATCACTAGGGTACGGGAAGATAACCCATCATACCTCAAGAATATAATTGACATTGGGCACGGTTCAGTACTAGAGCATGGGTGGGTATCGTTTATGATATGTGACACCAGCAGAGTAGTCACTCATGAGCTTGTAAGGCACAGAGCGGGTACGGCAATATCTCAGGAGAGTCTACGCTTCCTTAGGCTAGAAGATATGGGGTTGTGGATACCAGAAGCTTATGTAGATGATTATTATTCAGAGGATATTTTTAAAGAAACGTGGGAGTTCCTAGAACTTCAATATAGTAGACTTATAGAACGGGCAGAAGTTATTGAAGGGACAGATTTTGATAGCCTGCCGTTTAGTAAGAAGAAGTATTATACTTCCGCTGCCAGACGAGTAGCCCCCATTGGAGTAGCAACTAACATAGGATGGTCATGTAATATTAGGGCTGCTCGACATATCATTGAAATGCGAACTGATGAACATGCCGAAGAAGAAATTAGGTTGGTCTTTAGTAAGATTGCTACTATACTAAAGCATAAATATCCCGCACTGTTTGAGGATTATGAGGTTGAAGATAAAGGCTTTGACGGTAATCCAGCATATACAACTCGTAGTAGGAAAGTGTGATATAATGTACTATCTAGGATTAGACTGTTCAACTAAAGCTATTCATGGTGTCCTTCTAGACGAGGAAGAAAATATTGTGGAGCAATTTAAATGGTCTAGTTCAGCCTCAAATTATGAAGATAGGTTCTATGAAATATTAGAAGGATTTGAGGAGAAATTGAGTAAAATAGATATAAGTGATTTGTTAGTTGCGGTAGAAGCAGCTATTTATATCCAGAACCCGAAGACAACTGTTGCTCTTGCTGCGGTGGTAGCAGGGGCAAAATATATTTGTTATCGCAATGGGTATTCATGTATGCCTGTAGATAATAAAGTTTGGAAGCGTTGGGTTTTGCAAGCAGGTAAAGCGGATAAAGCTTTCATAAAACAATTTGCAATAGACAAATGGGAAAACGTTAATAGCAAAGAACAAGATTTTTGTGATGCAGCATGTGTAGCACTATATAGAAAGATGGAGGATAAAGATGAGTTTAACATTTTACTTTAACAGTAAGGAAGAACCCCAACGACCAGAGGATGACCAGTTACCTGATGAGATTACTAAGGAAGAATTTCAAGAGCGGTATGCTAAAATAGTGTATTGTGATTATGAAGATTGCTTTTGGAATACTAAAATCAAAGGGCTACATCGTACTAAGGCAACCATCTTGGCTAATAAACGTTATGTACCATTTGGAGAAAAGGGTTTTGCAAACGTCTGCTCTAGGACAGAGATAGCCATTACTAGCAATACATATAGTATTGGTAATCAGAAGAGGAGTTTCCCCACTTGTTTTACAACAGCTAAAAATGGTAAGACAGGCCACGTAGATTTTTCTAAGCTAATACAATCTGATGGTACTCCGTATGGAGGAAGCATGGAATCCCAAAATAAAAATGTTGATATGGGTTTTGAAGGCTATATTTAATGCCGAAAGTATACGACCAAGAAATTAAGCTATCAGCTATGAAGCTTTGGCTGGAGGGGCTTTCTGGCCCTAAGATTGTTGCTAAACTTAATGAGGAGTTTGCTATTGAAGTTAAACTCCCAACATTATATGTGTGGGCGAAGCAACTTAAATGGAATGAGCAGAAGGATTTAGCCCATACTGCTGCTATGGAACATATTCAAGAATCTGAAGGTCAGAGATTCGCTAGAGTTCAAACGGAACATCTTACTGAGTATGAAGGAATGAGGCATAAAGCTGGGGCAGCATTAGGAGTACTTCAATTTGATAGGGCTTATGATGCTGCTAAGGTTTTAGATATGAGCATCCAAGGTGAGCGTAAGGTTATGGAAGGTATGATAAACCTACAGTTCGTACAGTCCGTCTTAAATATATTAGTTGAAGAAGTCTCTGACCAAGACACAATTCAACGAATAGCGGGGAAACTAAAATCTTTGGTAGCTCAGGAGTAGTATGGCAAATAGAGACAATAATGACATAACGTATGATAACGCCCTAGCTCGTTTAGCTGATGGGTTGATGTCTGATAAAAAATATAAAGTTGGCACCTTCAAAGAATTTCTAATAAATATATGGAGTCAAAGTTACGATAATCCTGAGTACTTTAAGGCTTGGCACGTACAACTAGTGGCAGATGATATAGAAGAATGCTTAGAGAAGGGATTAAATTACGTGGCTGTACTTCCACGTTTTCATTTTAAGAGTACGGTTCTAGGACATGCTTTTAGTGTATGGCGGTTACTGACTGCACCACGAGACTGCTCGGTATTATATCTATCTTATAGTGATGGTATGGCTCAGTATCATATATCAGAAATTAATAAAACTGTAAAGAGAAATCCTATTCTCATGTCATGGATGAATAATAAATCTCCTAAAGCAGATTACTCCTTTAGATATTCAATTAATGATAAGCCTGCCGATATAATGCACGGCGGTCTTTTTTCATTTAAGAGAGGTATGCACGTTAACGGAGCTTTGATTGCTGATGATATTCTACGTGACCCTGAAAACCCATTGAACATGGGACAGATAACTAAAGTAGAAGACCACTTTATGACGGAATCATTGTTCATCCCATTGAAGGGAGTCCCAGTAATTGTGCTAGGGACACCTATGATGCCTGGAGATATTCTCAGTAAGCTTCAAGACGATAGCCGTTTTAAGGCTAGAATTCTTCCTGCTTTAGATCCTGTTCCTGGGCGTAGAGTATTGATGCCAGAACTCTACAATGAGGAATGGCTATTAGAACAACAGAAAGCACGTCCTAAATCCTTTGCATCAGAGTTTATGTTGATTCCGCACTTCTCTACGGAATCGTATTTTGAAGCTGAAGACATTGAAAAATGTGAATCTACTGCTTTGATTAATAATAGTGCTTTGGAACCATTCCCTTGTGAAGAGGATGACCAATTCTTTGCAGGGTTTGATGTAGGTAAGAAACGTCACCCTTCACACCTAGTTATTTTTAGACGCAGGGGTGATACAATAGAACAAGTACATTCATCGTTCTTAGATGGGTGGAACTACTCTGACCAAATCGAATACTTAAATAAAGTATCAGAGAACTTTGAGTTAAACAAGGGATACGTAGATAATACGAGGGGTGAATTAGAAGAACGTGGGTTGGATAACGTTTGGAAGCCAATGATATTTTCAACTAGGTCTAAAAATACTATGGCTCAAGTATTTGAAACCTACCTCCACTCAGGAAATTTAAAGCTTATTAAAGATGAAAGACAGAAGCAACAGATACTGTCTGTCAATAATGAATTAAAAGCTCCAGAAACTCCTTTAGGACATGGGGATGCTTTCTTTTCTATTGGGATGGCTTTATCAGCTGCTTATGAAACTACTATATATAAGATTCAAGTATTAGGAAGCGTACAGGATTGGATGGATACTATAGAACAAGGACAAATCGAAGAAAAAGATAAGATGCCAGGGAAAGGAATGCCTGAATTAAATTTCCGTCCTGAGCCTCATGTTATGGCTTTAGAAGAAGCCCCTAACCCTGAGTGCCACGAAGCGGTGTGTAATTCGTCATTTTGGGTGCCAGAAAATAAATTGTGTATATACTGTGGACATAGAGGATAGGAGGATGGACTTATGGTGACGATGACTGAACAAGCGGAAACAATCTTAGAGGCTCGTTATTATTTAAAAGATAGTGACGGAAAACCTAGGGAAGATGCGGAGGGTATGTTTACACGGGTAGCCAAAGCTATCTCTTCTGTTGAGGGGAAGTATATGACTCTGCCTGTGGAGATAGAACTTATACAGAATGAGTTTTATGAGATACTGTCCGAATTATATTTCCTACCCAATTCCCCTACATTGATGAATGCGGGTACTCCAGCAGGGACATTATCAGGATGTTTTGTTCTCCCCCTAGAAGATAGTATGCAAGATATTATGAAGACTGCTACTGATGCAGCTATGGTACAGAAATTTGGGGGAGGTACAGGGTTCGCACTGTCTAGAATCCGCCCTAAAGGTGACCCCATTAATACTACCCAAGGGAAAGCTTGTGGCCCAATAGAAATACTAAAGACTCTTTCACGAGTATCCAGCATGATTACCCAAGGGGGGAAACGGGATGGAGCAAACATGGCTGTCATGTCCATTTACCATCCTGATATTGTTGAGTTTATTAAGTGTAAAACTGTCGAAGGCGACATACACAATTTTAATATTAGTGTTGGAGTAGACACTAACTTCATGAAGGCGGTATTGAGTCGTTCTGAGTATCCATTAATTCATCCTAAGACTGATAAGATAACATCTTGGATTAATGCCTTTGATGTTTTCAGTCTAATTATTGATGGAGCATGGAGGAATGGTGAGCCTGGCTTAGTATTTATTGATCGAATTAATCAAGATAACCATGTTACAAGTGAGCATGGAGAAATGATAGCAACCAATCCTTGTGGAGAACAGCCACTTCTCAGTAATGAAAGTTGTAATCTAGGGTCTATTAATTTAATTAAGTTCTTTCAAGAGCATGATGATATGTCTGATGATTGGGAAACACGGATTAACTGGCAGAAGCTAGCCGATGTAACCAAGTTGGCTGTCCGTTTTCTAGATAACGTTATTGATGCAAATCAATATGCTACATCTGATATAGATACTATGACTAAGGCAACTAGAAAGATTGGTTTAGGTGTGATGGGCTTCTCTGATTTGCTAATTGCTCTGAAGATTCCTTACAATAGTGACGTAGCTATGTCCATAGGTAGAGTGTTAATGGCATTTATCAGAGACGTAGCTGACCAGGCATCATTAGAGTTGGGAGTAATTAGAGGAACCTTCCCATCGTGGAAGGAGAGTGACTATGGGTCACAGCAACGTTATCGAAATGCTTGTAGACTAAGTGTAGCTCCCACAGGAACCATCTCTATGATTGCTGATACTTCAAGCGGAATTGAACCAACTTTTGCATTAGCATGGAGAAAATCAAACATATTGGAAGGGAAGAGTTTGTACTATGTAAACAAGTTCTTTCAGACTACAGCACAGGAACATGGTTTCTATTCGGACGATTTAATGGAGCACTTAGCTAAAGGTCGTTCTATTAAAGAACGTGAAGATGTCCCTCAGTGGGCAAAAGATGTTTATGTTACGGCACCAGACATATCTCCATCAGAACATGTAACCATGCAAGCAGCATTTCAAGATGCAGTAGATGCAGGCATATCAAAAACTATTAACTTCTCTAACGAAGCAACTAGAGAAGATGTACAATCAGCATATTTACAAGCCTGGGAAATGGGATGTAAAGGGATAACCGTATATCGTGCAGGTAGCAGAGTTAAGGAGGTTTTAACTACAGGTATTGCAGAACAGGTCACGGAAACGTGTGACTGTGATACTCCCTTAATTGTTCAAGAAGCTGGTTGCAGCTCTTGTAAAAATTGTGGGTGGAGTGCCTGTGAAATCAGCTAAGTGGATGATAATTATTTTAGGGATTTGTGTTATAATAACTGTTATAGCAGCAGAAACCATGATTATTTTAGATGGCTCATCAATAGAAAATAGTATATTTAGAGGGGTATGCCCTCTACATTAGAGGAGATAATATGATAGGAAATACATTAAGGGATAGGAATAATCAATACGTAGGGACTAAGGATAGTACTGGAACATGGAGAGTATTGGACACTTGGCATGATGACTTAAGAGCACTAGACCCTGATGGAGAGATTCCTGATGATAGTGATGCAGTCACACTGATTTCAGAAGGAGCTTTCCTAGCTCTTGTTAAAGAGGCTGCTCGTTTAGGTGTATTAGCTAACGCTGCTTTTACTGAACAAACAGATATGGACAAAGAACTTCTAGAGAAAGAGTCGGAAATTTTGGATTTACGAGAAAAACTAGTAAAATATGAAGAAGAGATGTTTACGCTGTCTCAAAAACCTGACCGTACTGAGGGGTTTGTGCTCAAAGAAATGGCTATGAATACACTTCTTAAACTTACATCTATGTCTGATATACAAACCTTAAGCAAGGATTAAAAATATGAAACTGTCTGACTATTTACCTGAAGTGCCTGTAATGGCTCAACAAATGTCTGAATTAAACTCTCAAATTAATACCTTAGAGTTAATGAAGGCTTCTGGAGATACGGCTAGTTCACCCTCATTTGGTCTAGACCACGTAGTAAATACGTGGGTACGCCATCAAATGGCCTACCGTCAACAGCTTGTCATGGATATCCAAACCATATCCATGTCAGTTGAAGAAGTACGTTCACCTGTTAGTCATATAACGGGTGAGGTATTCCGAAGAGGGATAGAATGGAAAGCAAAAGTGCAAGACCCTGACCCTGAACAGCGAGAAAGGATGGAGAAAGTTCTTTCTAGTTGTAACGTCTTTGACCAGTCCTTAGAGGAAGTTTTACGACAGTTCCACTTTGATGTGAATATTGTAGACGATGGATTCCTATACTTGGTTAAAGAGTTTTATGATGATGGTAAAACTGTTAGGTCTAAAGTCAAGGAGATTCGTAGGCTCAATCCTGCCTTGGTTGAGTATGACCTAGACATGGCAGGACTACCTAAAAATGCTCACTTTGTGTGCCCTCTCCATAGAGAGGAGGTATCTGATACCCCAGGTGTTTGTAAAGCAAGTAGTTGTGAACGGGAACGATGGCCTATCATGTATAAGTATTATCATCGTAGCCAACACATCTATCTATTTGAGAGTGAAGTTATCCATGTTTCTAAGTTCTTCCCTTCAGAAACATATGGCTGGAGTCCGCTTCTGACCATATTTGAAAAGGTTCTTACTTTGATTGGAATGGATAAGAATCTCTATAGGTACTTCTTTGAACGTAAGATGCCTGGGTCTATGATGATGGTCTTTACAGATGACCCTGAAAGTCTCCGAAGAGAACGAGCTAACATTGCTGCTCAGACTCGTATCGACCCTAACTTTGTTCCTATGGTAGCTGTCTCAGCTAAGAATAATAGGGGTAGAGTAGACATGGTTAGACTCTTCCATACTCTACAAGAGATGGATTACCTACCTGTTAGGGCAGAGATACGGGAACGTGTGGCTGCTATGTGGGGTGTTACACCTGCTTGGCAAGGTGCTCCTGAAGCATTCGGTGGTCTATCTACACAGACTCAACAACTAGTAGTTATGAGTCGTGTGGTTGAAGGTGACCAGAGGATTTTCCACGAGAAAATCTTCCCGCAACTTCTAGATGCCTTTGGTATAACAGACTGGGAATTAGTTTTACCACAACCTGAAGAACGAGCAGAATCTACTCGTATTCAATTTGCACAACAGAAGATTTCAATTGCTAATCAGTATGCTAACATGGGATTTGACGTTGTTATTAAAGACCAAGATGTTCCAATGGAAGAAGTAGAGTTTATCATTGGTGGTCAGATGGTTCCGTCTGCTAAAATGCAGGGCGAACAGCAAGCTTTACAACTAGAACAACAGCAACAACAACTAGAGCAGGGTGAGGCTCAAGCCCAAGGGGAGGGTAACTTTGTAGAGGGTGGTGAAGAAGAACTTCCTCCTGAGGAAGGGGAAGAAGAAGAAGGCGGTATGGAGACTATCCAAGCCATGCTTATGAAAACTATCCCTAAGCATAAACGTAAGTTTAAAGGGCGGACTGGGGGCAGAACTCCTGATTGGCAGGACAAACTCCCACATGAAGAACGGGATATAGATGAATATGCAGATGCTAGGGCAGCTAAAAATACATTGACTTTAATGCAGGATTCTAAAACGTGGGTTGAAAGCTTAATTCAGAAAGGTTTTACTATGCCTTTCATTAAACAAGTGTCACCTGACGGCAAACAAATGTGGTTTGCACAAGACTCAGTAGACTACGTAGCACAATTAAATGGTTCAGGTGTAGTACATATAGAGAAAGCAAAGGTTGACCCTGGTGTACATCCACAGTCACCACATCACCCAGGGTATAAGAATTATTCTAACTATAATCCTACTGGGAATCATCGGGAAAATCCAGATGTTCTTAGAGAAGATGAGGAGGACTTATAATGTCTGTATCTAAAGAATATATCTCTGTTGGACATCGAGATGAAGGAGTAAAGAGTCCGTCAGCTGCTGAAATTGAAAAAAATAGACGGCTTCAGAATGGTATACAAAAAGAAGATGGCGGCAGCGAGGGCGGTGAAAGTGGTGCAGGTACTGTGTTCACATCCGCAGATGTATACACCACTACGTATGGTGGAGGTGGAAGTCAGAAGAAGAAAATAAAACATCAAGCTGGGCCAGCCAGGGTTGATAGATTTTTAGACAACGGAACACCGAAGGTATTTTCTAAAGAACTTACGGCTCTGGAGAATTTCCTAGAGAAATCTGCCTTCCCATCTGATAATTTTGAATCTCAAAACAGAATGAACAACCCTAAAAGATTAAATTGGAAAAAGAAAGATGATGATACTGACCACGCAGTAGGTCATGATGATTTACCAGAAGGCCAATTCTATAAAGAAGACCCACCTGCGTATGTTGAACATACTAAGGATGTTAAGGATAAAGAGAAATATGCATCCTATACTCTTGCCCAGCAAAAAGATATGGAAAATAAGATACGTAATTTAAACATAGATAAATCAGATGGTTATGGGATGGCTGGGCAGAATGATGACCTACATAGAACAGATGATAAAGATAAAATACCTAGGAAGTTAAACACCAATAATAAAGATGGAGATGATGAGGACGAGCACAATTGGTGGGTAGTAGAAAAAGACGGTTCTTTTGCACAAAAGTTTTTTCAAAAGTGTGTGCAAGAGTATGAAAATCATGACATGCCCTAAGTGTAGAGGACAGATGTATTTGAATGGAGATAAAGATTTGAGTTGCCGTATGTGCGGTAAAGTTATAGTGCTCACAGTAAGGAGAGAATATGATTCCAGAACAGGCAAAATTAGGGATAGTAAAAAAGAGGCAAGAAGGCGAGACGTGGACTTCGATTGCGGAATGGATGGAAGAAGAAACGGGAATAGCCGTTCATCGAAGTACTATTCAACGTTGGTACGACAAGGAGGGGGATTACGTAGAAGGGGTAGATAATAAATTAGAGAAGCAAGTAGACACCTATAAGAATGAAGCCATTCACTATAAGAAATTGTATGAGCAGGCTTCAAACGAAATAACAACACACGAGTCTATTGTTGATCTTATCCACACAATAACTGAACCCTTGCGTGGACAGGAATTAATTAAGCCATCACCTTCTAAAGGTAGACGAGGAAAGGAACCACAAAGTGTGATAGCTCCTCTATCGGATACACATATAGGTGATAATGTAGACTATAACCAGATGGCTAGTTTAAATGCCTATACAATTGATATCTTTAATGCTAGATTGTATGGGTGGGCTTCCCAGATATTAGACTTAGTTGAATATCGAAGGAGCTTTGCAGAGGTTCCTGAATTAGTTATACCTCTACTAGGAGACATGGTTAGTGGAGATATCCATCAGGAATTACGGGAGACTAATCAAGATACTACAATGGGTCAAATGGTTAGGGGAGCGAACTTGATTGCTCAAGCTTTGATGTTCTTGGCTCCCCACTTTGATAAGGTACGAGTCCCGTGTGTTGTAGGTAATCATGGGCGGATGACCGTTAAGCCTCCCGCTAAGGATAAGCATGTAAATTGGGACTACATGCTGTACCAATGGGTAGCAGCTTTTTGTAGGGAACAATCAAACATTGAATTTGAAATACCCAAGTCCTTTTTCCATGTGTTCCCTGTGTGTAATAGGAACATCTTAATTATGCATGGAGATTCACTTAAAGGAAAGGCAGCAACTGGGGATGTGTTGCGGAGCCTTACAAATATGAGAACAGTTCTACAGTATAGGATGGGGTTGGAGGAAGAAGTATCTATTAATCAGACTGACGAGGAAAGCTTTAATGGAAGTACTTACTTTGATTCAGCTTTCATGGGACACTACCATAGAGTAGATGAGTTTGACATAGGCACAGGAGAGGCTCATCTATGTGGATGTATGAAGGGTGGCGATGAATACGCTTTAAATCAGTTGGCGGTTATTAGTAAGCCTAAACAATTGGTTACGTATTGGCATCCTAAATATGGATACATAGGCAAAGAAGTAATATACCTAAATAGGTATGATGGGGCTACCAATAAATTTAATGATACGTTACCGTCTGTCTGGGTAGACAGAAGTTAATACATAGAGGTGTTGTAAAACATGGGAACTTTAACGGAAGAGTTAAAAAGACAAGTACTTGTCCCTGTTGCTAATGCAGTAGTAGCAGCTTTTGAAGGTGAATTCTTACAGAATGCACCTAATAATTCAGGGAATCTTATACGTAATACTAAAGTACATCAAGTAGGGCCATTTGAATTCGATATAGTTGGCCCTCTTTATGCACTTGATATTGAGAAGGGGATAGACCCACCCCTAACAGATAAGTGGACACGTTCCCATAGACAGAGATATCATGGTACTTTACGTTGGGTAACTCGTACCTATTCTGGGGGACAACGACCTGTAAAAATTCCTGCATTAGCGGGTGATGCAAAAGGCCCGTGGCGTATTATGACACAGGCTGGTAGGCCAGGAAATCCATTTATTCAACGTAGTATACAAGCGGCTATGGGCACAGACCTAACAGGAATACTACCAGATAAGATACAAATAACTAGTTTAGACTAGAGAAGAAGGAGGTTAATATGACTGAAAAGTTGAATATAACAGAAGACCAAGAATTTATTTTAGCTAGGCATTCACGTATGGTAGGCAAAGTTCTAGACTTGATTGAAGCTTCCATGCCTGAAGGTACTCAGTGTGAAAAATTTAAGAAGCTTGTACAAGTACCTTTGTATGATTTTCGTAACGATATACTAAAGCTTAATGCTGGAAAACCTTTAGAAATTTATGATTAAAACAGAGTTTTATTAGGTTTTTTCTATTTTTGTAGTATAATAACATAGGCATTTCTATAATGAAGGTCGGCGGTGGCTTAGACCAACCTTTATTAATAGCAGGTATTATAAAGGAGGATTCTATATTATGGCTGATGAGATTTTGGGACGGATTGAGAAACAAATGGAGGGTAGTAATTTGGCCCTCGCTGCGGTGGCAGACGTACTCCGTAAAATGGACGAGCGTTTGTCTAAAGCAGACCAAGACGAAGATGAGGAAGAGGAAAAGAATATTGCCAAAATAGAGAAAGCAGAATGGGTTAAGTCTATTGCTGCCGAAGTATTTGATATGGTTAAGGCCGACAACGGGTTGGATGTAGATGGAACTAAAGTACGTTCCGGTGCGTCAGTAGCTACTGGTAATGATGCAGATGATTCTGCTAAACAGGTAGATGCTACTCGTAAGATTGAGGATGTTCAAGCCACTATCCAGGCTATGCAAAAAGAAGAGACAAAAGACGATGAGGAAGATCATCCCGCTGAAGAGGAAACTCCAGAAGATGATGATGACAAGAAAGAAGCTGGGCATGGATATAAGTCTGTAGAAGAACTAACTAAGCAATTGAATGACCTCCAATTGCAGTTGTCCAATGTTGAGGGTAATATTTCCAAGCAGGTTCAAGACGAATCTGAGGAACGTTTGCGGAAGATGGGTTTCCGTGAAGAGACTGG
>Ga0114996_10002065_pt1 | contig 26318 bp, 24 predicted proteins | sample ArcticOcean_MG_C_4_FD_87039 | JGI IMG/M metagenome (GOLD analysis project Ga0114996, IMG submission 87039) | Marine microbial communities from western Arctic Ocean - ArcticOcean_MG_CB4_134 | ecosystem: Environmental > Aquatic > Marine > Oceanic | place: Arctic Ocean: Canada Basin | collected... | reverse complement strand
CCCCAAAATAGCCTGTCTCTAAGTTTTTTAAAAAAGTTGTCTTTTGCAAACTCTATTGTATTTATACTAAAATCAGATTTTTTTAGTAATAAGATACTTTTTTTATCTACACTATATATTCTTGAATCTAATGATAAAGAATAATCCTCTTCTTTAACTTCAATTTTTATAGATGAGGTGTCTTGAATTAAAAAAGGTCGCATGTTAATATTATGAGGTGAAATAGGATTTAAAATTATAATGCCAGATTCAGGAGCTACTATAGGCCCTCCATTACTAAGAGAGTAGCCCGTTGATCCAGTTGGAGTAGAAATAATTAGACCATCAGCCCAATAATCTGTGTGATACATATTATCAATTTCACAGGAAATATTTAGTAGTGATGTTGTATCCTTTCTATGAATTGTTATTTCATTTAAGGCATAAGGGTTTTCACCAAAATCAATATTATTGTTTTCTGAACTAACTGAAATAGTAGATCTTTTCACAATACGGTAATCATTATTTTTTAACAATTTTAGTCCATGTTTTAATGATTCCTTTTGAAGACCTGTCAGGAAACCTAGCCTTCCAGTATTAATTCCTAATATTGGAATGCCAGAATCTTTTATAAATGTAATGGACCTTAAAATTGTCCCATCGCCACCAATTGAAAATAAAAAGTCATAGTTTTTATCAATCTTTTTAGATGAGTCAAAAAAAGACAGTTTTGATAGGATATCTTTTGAAAAATATTTTTTATAACCTTCATCAATTGAGACATCATTAACTGCTCCTAATAAATTAATTATCTCAACACAACAATCAACAGATAACGGATTTTTACGTGAAATAAATAGAGCAATTTTCATATGTCAAAAATACAAACTTTATGACTTTATAATGCATTATATTTACAATTAACTTCAAATATGTTTTAATGACTAAACTGAGTGTCAATATTAATAAAATAGCAACTCTAAGAAATGCTAGAGGTGATAATTTTCCAGATTTGATAAATTCTGCTATTGATATAATTAATTTTGGTGCTGATGGTATAACTGTTCATCCCAGACCAGATGAAAGACATATTAGATATAATGATACAATTGAGCTTGGAAAAATTGTAAAAAAGGAGTTTAATATTGAAGGAAATCCAAATGATAGGTTTATGAAACTTGTTACTGATGTTAAGCCTACTCAAGTAACATTGGTTCCTGATAGAATTGAAGCTATAACTTCAAATTCTGGATGGAATACAAAAGAGAATTTTTCTTTTTTAAAAGAAATAATTGATGAATTAAAATCTAATTCAATTAGAGTCTCTGTTTTTATTGATCCCAATCTCGAGATGATTGAATATGCTAAAAAACTATCAGCTGATAGAATTGAGTTATTCACTGGTCAATATGCAAAACTTTTTATAAAAGATAGAAAAAATGCTATAAAACCATATATCGAGTGTTCTAAATTAGCTAAAGAAATAAACATAGGAGTTAATGCTGGCCATGATCTAAATCAAGAAAATTTAAAATATTTTAATAATTCTTTAAATAACCTTTTAGAGGTATCAATTGGACATGCTCTAATATGTGAATCAATTTATGAAGGTCTTGAAAAAACAATTAAATCATATTTAGATATTTTAAATAATGAAAATACTTCATTCTAACATTATTGGAGATAGTAATAAGCACCTAATAATACTTCATGGATTTCTTGGTATGGGGGATAATTGGAAAACCCATGCAAAAAAAATTGCTGCAGAAGGTTTTACAGTTCATTTATTGGACTTAAGAAATCATGGAAGAAGTTTCTGGGATCAAGATTTTAGTTTTGATTCTATGGCAGAAGATATATCTAATTATCTTAAGTTTAAAAACATAAGCAAAGTGGACATGTTAGGCCATTCAATGGGAGGGAACTTAGCTATTTACATTTCAAATAAAACGCCAAACATTCTTAATAAAATTGTTATAGTTGATATTGTTCCAAAAAAATATAAGAATATGCATCAAGATATATTATCAGGATTAAAATCTATTGATTTTAATTTAATTGGATCAAGAAGAGAAGCTGATGATAAATTATCATCTTATATAAGTGATGAAAGGGTAAGACATTTTTTACTTAAAAACCTTTACTGGAAAAGTGAGCATAAGCTTGGGTTTAGATTTAATTTAGATGTATTATATGATTATAGTAAAAATAGTATTACAAATAAATTTGAAAATCCAATTAGTTTCAAAGGACCTGCTCTTTTTTTACATGGTAAATCATCAAATTATGTAAATGAACAAGATTATGAATTAATTAATTACCATTATAGTAATGCTTCGATAATTAAAGTTCCTAATGCAGGCCATTGGCTTCATGCAGATAATCCAGATTTCTTTTTAGAAAAGACTATAAATTTTTTAAATTCATAAAATGATAAATCATAATATAAGAAAGGCTATAAAGGAGGATGTCTCTGATATATTAAGACTTTTAATTGAATTAGCTGTTTTCGAGAAAGAACCAGATTCTGTAAAAATTACTGAAGAAGAATTAATTAAAGATGGTTTTAGTGATAAGCCAAGATATGAATGTTTTTTAGCTGAAGTAGAAAACGAAATAGTTGGTCTAGCATTTTTTACTGAAAGATATTCTACTTGGGTTGGAGATACACTTCATTTAGAAGATTTAATAGTTACTCAAAAATATAGGGGAAAAGGGGTTGGTTTGTCTTTATATAAAGCGTTTCTAAATGAGGCAAAAAACAGAGGAGCCAATAGAGTAGAGTGGTCTGTTCTTGATTGGAATAAATCTGCAATTGATTTTTATAAAAAAAGTGGAGCTCAAATTGAAAGTCTTAATAGTTGGAAAATTGTTAGAATGGATAAGGAATCAATAAATAATTTCCTAGACAGTTAAACCCATTTCTAATATTCATTTTAAAACCCAAGTGCAATTTTCGCTATATAAAAGAATAAAAAGATTCCAAAAATATCATTTGCAGTAGTAATAAATGGTCCAGTAGCAATTGCAGGATCAATCCCTTGCTTATCAAGAATTATAGGAATGAAAGTTCCTACTAAGGCTGCAATAACAATAACTCCCATCATTGACCCAGCAATAGTGAAACTCATTAAAAGATCCTGATTAACTATTTGACCAAAAACGATTAATACTAACGCTAATGCTAAACCATTTATAAGGCTTAAGCCGACTTCTTTTATTAATCTAGATAAAAGAGAACCCTTAACAAGGTCGTTAGCTAGACCTTGAACAATAATTGCTGATGATTGTACACCTACATTTCCAGCCATTGCAGCAATTAAAGGTGTGTAAAAAAATAAATTCCTCAAATTTGGCTCATTCATTATTTCCTCAAAATCTTTAAGAATAAATACACTTCCTAATCCTCCAAGTAAACCAAGGAAAAGCCATGGAAGTCTAGCTTTAGTTAATTGAAAAATTGAATCATTAGCTTCAACCTCTGATGAAATACCAGCAGCTAATTGATAATCTTTCTCAGCTTCATCTTTAATCAAATCAACTATATCATCAATAGTAATTCGTCCTAATAATATTTTTCTATTATTAACTACAGGGATAGCTTCAAGATCATACTTAGACATTACTTTAGCAACTTCCTCACCTTCCAAGTTAACATGAACATAGTCTACGTTAGGAATATAGATATCTTTGACTCTTGTACTTGCTTTAGCTGTAACAAGATCTTTCAATGAAAGTCTTCCTTTTAATCTATTTCCTGAATCTATAACATAGATCGAATGTACCCTTGAAACATTTTTTGCTTGTTTTCTAATTTCATCTAAGCATTTTGAGATACTTAGATTTTCATTTACCTTAACTAGCTCCTTAGCCATTAAACCACCAGCAGTATTTTCTCCATATTTAAGAAGTTCCTTAATATCTTCTGCAAGGCTACTATCTTTTATTTGAGAAAAAACTCTTTCTTGTCTTTCTTCAGTTAACTCAGAAATAATATCAGTTGCATCATCGGAATCTAATTCTTCAATTTTTTCTGCAATTTCTTTTTCAGATAAATTTTCAATTATACCTTCTCTAATGTCCTCATCAATCTCGGCAAGAGCATCAGCACTTTTTTGCTTATCAAAAATTTTAATAATATAGACAACCTCAGATATTTCAAGTAACTCAAAGATTTCAGCTAAGTCTGCATAATGAACATCTTTAAGTTTTTCAATTACCTTACTCTTATCTTCAGATAAAATAAGTTTCTTTATCCTGTCGATTAATTCGTCGTTGATTTTAAATTGGCTCATTGCTAATAATTCGAGTTAATTTAATGAATTCAGAACTTGATAATTGTTCAGGTCTATATTCAAAGATACTATCTTCTAGGATAATTTCTGGAATATCTAGTTTTTTTAAAGAATTTTTTATTTTTTTTCTTCTTTGTTGAAAAGAAAGTTTTACAATTTTGAAAAGTAATTTTTCATCACAATCTATATTTATAGATTTTTTTCTTTGCAATGATAATACAGACGAATTTACTTTTGGTTTTGGATTAAAAACATTAGGGCTAACATCAAAATTAATTTTAACATCAAAGAATAATTGTGTTAGGACTGATAATATTCCATAAGTTTTAGAACCACTATCACTACAGATTCTACTAGCAACCTCTTTTTGAAACATTCCAGTTAATGAGCTTACGATGTCTCTATTTTCAATTACTTTAAAAATAATTTGAGATGAAATATTATAAGGAAAATTGCCAATTATTAATATTTCATTGTTTTTAAAGTTTTTCAGATCATATTTAAGAAAATTTGCAGATACTATTTCTAAATTTTTATTCAGGTATTTTTTTTCTAAATATTCTATACATTCATTATCAATTTCTATAAGAGTTAAATTTTTTGCAGAGTCAACCAGATGATCTGTTAATGCACCCATACCTGGTCCTACTTCAACTATATGTCTATGATTTTTAAAATTAACTAAATCAATTATTTTTTTAGCAATATTATCATCTGAAAGAAAATGTTGACCAATTTTTTTTTTCGGTTTTACATTTTTTTCCATTTCTATTTGATAATATCAAATCCAGTATATGGGACTAAAACATTAGGAATTGAAATTCCTTCTTTTGTTTGATAATTTTCTAATAGTGCTGACATAACTCTAGGAAGAGCAAGTGAGCTTCCATTTAAAGTATGAAGATATTTATTTTTTCCATCGGAATCTTTATATTTTAGATTTAATCTATTAGATTGATAAGTTTTAAAATTAGAAACTGAACTAATTTCTAACCATTTATTTTGACCTTTTGAGTAAACTTCAAAGTCATATGTAATAGCAGATGTAAATCCTAAATCTCCAGCACAAAGGTTAATAATTCTATAATCTAATTTTAATTCATTTAATATAGATTTTACATGAGATATCATTTTGTCAAATGATTCTTTTGATTTATCGGGGTGTTCAATTCTTACTATTTCAACTTTGTCAAATTGATGGATTCTATTTAAACCTCTAACTTCAGCGCCATAGCTTCCTGCTTCTCTTCTAAAGCAAGGAGTATAAGAAGTCATACAAATAGGTAGTTGGTTGCTTTCTAATATCACATCTCTATAAATATTGGTTAGAGGAACTTCAGAAGTTGGTATTAAATATAAATTATCATTTTCTATATGATACATTTGCCCATCCTTATCTGGTAGTTGACCAGTAGAAAAAGCAGATTCTTGATTCACTAAATGTGGAACATTATATTCTAAATATCCTGCATCAATATTTTTATCTAAAAAATAACTAATTAAAGCTCTTTGAAGTTTAGCACCAGCTCCTTTATATACTGGAAATCCTGAACCAGTTATTTTACTTCCTAGTTCAAAATCTAGGATATCATATTTTTTGGAAACATCCCAATGATTTTCACAATCATTATTTTCTTTTATATCCTTATTGCTAATAAAAATTTCAATATTATCTTCTTCACTTGAGCCATCTGGAACTTCATTTTCTGGAATATTAGGTATTGTAGTAAGGTGCGTATGTATATCTTTTTTAACAGAGTCTAATTTTTCAGAAATATCTTTAGATTTTGATTTTAGTGTTGATGATTTCATTTTAAGCTCATCAACATTTTTATCTGATTTATTAGACTTAAAAATTTCTGAAATCTCTTTTGATATTGTATTTGATTCAAAAAGAATTTGATCGAGATCTTGTTGGAGTTTTTTTCTTGATATATCTAAATCAATAATTTTATCAATGATTTCAATATTATCAAATTTTCTTTTTTTTAATCCTTTAAGTATTCCTTCTTTATCCTCACTAAATCTAGAAATCGAAAGCATTGGTATAAATTTTAATTAAATATAAACTTATTTGTTGATTAATTTTAGACAAAATTGTTCATCTTTTTTTAGCTGAATCTTAAGTTCATCAATAGAAGAAAATTTTTCTTCATCTCTAATTTTACATATTATCTCTACAGAAATAGTTTTATTATAGATGTTATCTTTAAAATTAAAAAAATGAATTTCTAAAGATTTTTTTTCCCCACCAATTGTAGGTCTAACACCAATATTCATCATTCCAAAATATCTCTCAGAATTAATTATCGCTCTAACTAGATAAACTCCATTTTTTGGAATTATTTTATAGGTTTCAGGAATTTTAATATTTGCAGTTGGGAAATTTATTTTTTTTCCTAGACCATCTCCATGAACCACTTCACCTGTTAACATAAAATTTCTACCTAAATATTCATTGCATTTTTTAATTTCTCCTTTTAATATTGCATTTCTAATCTTTGTAGAACTAATAGCAATAGAATGAATTTCTTGAGCAGCAATCTCTTCAACAGTAAACATATAATTTAGACCAAACTTTTTTAGATCATCTACAGAGGCTTCTCTGTCTTTTCCAAACCTGTGATCATATCCAATAATTATGTGTTTAATTTTTAATTTTTTAACTAGTATTTCTTCTACGAATTCTTTTGCTCTAATTTTAGAAAAATTTTCATCAAATGGCTGGATAATTAAATTATCTACTCCAGTTTTTTCAAATAGATAAATTTTTTCATCAATTGTATCAATCATTTTAATTTCTTGAGACTTTTGTAAGACCATTCTAGGGTGGGGAAAGAAAGTCATAATTAAAGAAGACAAGTTATTCTTCTTTGATTCTTCAACTAATTTTGTTAAAATTTTATTGTGACCAATATGAACACCATCAAAAATTCCTATTGTAAGTATTGATTCTTTTTCAGATGAATATGATTGAATATTATTAAATATTTTCATCCATAAGGTTTTTAGTATTATGAATATTCATAGTCTGATCAATACCATTATGAATAAATGATAAGGCTATTTTGACACTATTATTAACTATATTTTTTAGTTCATCTTGTTCTTTATTCGTCCATTCTCCAAGAACATAATCAGTCTTATTAAACTTTTTAGAATTTAAAACACCAACTCTTAGTCTAGAATAATTATTGTTTTTAAGATGTCCTTCAATATCTTTTAATCCATTATGCCCACCTGAGCTGCCATTTGATTTAAGTTTAATTTTTCCAAAATAAAGATTAAGATCATCACAAATAACTAAAATATTTTTATTTGGAATTTTCTCTTTGTTTTTCCAGTATAATAAAGACTTACCTGAATTATTAACGAAGTTTGAAGGTTTCAGAATAATAATCTTTTTTCCCTTATAGCTAGATTCAACTCTCTGACCTAATTTAACAGATGAAAAGGGTGTTTTTAAAATTTCTGATATTTTGTCTGCGACCAAGAAGCCGATATTGTGTCTAGTGTTAATGTATTCATCCCCAATATTGCCAATCCCGACAATTAAAAACTTATTCATAAGGTCTTTTTTGTTGAATCCAGAAAAAAAGTTTTGAAGAAAACCCATTAAATATTAAAATATCTTAAATAAAGTTAAGATTAATTCTAATATTACTCTTTGCTATCGCCACTATCTTTATCCTTACCTCCTTCATCTTTTTTACCTTCAGTAGCTCCTTCAGCTCCTTCAGCTCCTTCAGCTCCTTCAGCTCCTTCAGCTCCTTCAACTCCTTCAACTCCTTCTACTTCTTCAACAGGATCTTCAATTATCATAGATGCTCTAGATGTTCTTACTTGACATACTACAGTATTTTCAGGATGTAAGATTTCAAATTTATCACTTTGAATATCAGCCATTGTATACTTATCACCTAATTCCATAGAAGAAATATCAATATCAATAGAATCAGGAAGATTGGAAGGAATAGCTTTTATTCTAATTTTTCTCTTGTTTCTACTTAACATTCCACCATCATTTAAAACTCCTGGGGCAGATCCACTAATTACTACAGGAATATCCATTGTAACTTCCTTATCCTCATGAATTTCATAAAAGTCAGCGTGTATAATCCTATCGCTTACAGGGTGAAACTGAATATCTTGAAGAATAGCATTTGTTTTTTTACCTTCGAAATCAAGAGTAACCGTATGAGCAGCGCCTGTATATACAAGATTTTTAAAACTAATTTCAGTTGCAGAGAAGTGTATTGTTTCCTTGCCGCCATAAAGGACACAAGGAACTGATCCATTTTCCCTAAGAGATTTGGAATCAACTTTACCTATTTTTTCTCTTTTACTACTTTTTACTTCTATTGATTTCATTGTTTCAAGTTTAAGTTATAAATAATTCGTCAATTGATTTATTATGATGAACATTATACATAGCTTCACCAAATATTTTTGAACAAGATAAGACTTCAATCTTGTTTGATTGATTTTCAAAATCAATTGAATCTGTAACCACTAATTTATCTAGATTAGAATTTTCTATTTTTTCATATGCATCACCAGATAATAATGCATGAGTACAAATTCCGATAACTGATAAAGCACCTCTTTCAATCATAAGATCAGCCGCTTTAGCAAGAGTGCCTGCTGTATCAACCATATCATCAATTAGAATAATATTTTTTCCACTAACATCACCGATTAGCTCCATATGAGTAATTATATTTCCTTTAGATCTCTGCTTATAACAGATTACAACATCTGAATTCAAAAATTTAGAATAAGCGTAAGCTCTTTTTGACCCCCCCATATCAGGAGATGCAATTGTTAAATTATCAATTTTTAATGATTGAATGTATGGAACAAAAATGGATGAAGCATATAAATGGTCAACAGGTTTCTCAAAAAACCCTTGAATTTGGCCTGCATGTAGATCCATTGTTATAATTCTCGTTGCTCCTGCAGATTCAATTAATTTCGCAATTAATTTTGCACCTATAGGAACTCGAGGTTTATCTTTTCTGTCTTGTCTAGCCCATCCAAAATATGGAATAACAGCTGTTATATGTCTAGCAGAAGCTCTTTTTGCGGCATCAAGCATTAATAGCATTTCCATAAGGTTATCAGATGATGGATTAGTAGAGCCGATTACAAAAACCCTAGAGCCTCTAACAGTTTCTTCAAAAGAGGGCTGAAACTCTCCATCACTATATCTTTGAAATTCTACATTACCAAGTGATTGACCAAATACTTGAGCAATTTTCTTAGATAGATTTTCACTTTGAGTACAAGAAAATATTTTTACAGTTGTTTCCACTACTAATCAATTGGTTTGCAAATTTATAAATAATTATTATTTAGTATAATTTTAATAAAGATTATTTTGTATAAAGTAATTTATTATTTTTGAGACCTTAGCTTCGGTGGCGAAATTGGTAGACGCGCTGGATTCAAAATCCAGTTCCCTTGGGAGTGTGGGTTCGATTCCCACCCGAAGTACTACGCAAAATCATAATCAACTATTTAACAGTATTTTATGGTTTTTTTATTACCTATTTGGCATCATATTGGCAACAAAACCTGAAAAAAATCTACTTACTTAGTATAAATCCCACCCCCCGGGGTCATTTTAAAATCAATTTTCTTTTTGGGTTCTGTGCTTGATATACAGTATATTATCTAAATGCTCTAAGTTTTTAATTTATTAAATTAGAGATATGAAAAAGATTTAAATAGGGATTGTAAAAAATAATATAAAATTTTATATATATATATATATTCTTTCTAATTTTATTTAAATTATGTGTATGAATAGAGCTATTTTTTTATTTGTTTTATTTATTTCATGTTCTGATAGTTTTAAAATAATTGAAAATCAGGATTTTATTGAAATTAAAAACAGAGGTGGTAAAACATTAGGATACAACCCTGAATCTGGGGTTAAAATATTAATCGTTGATAATCTTGCTTTTAAAGACTTAAATAAAAATAATGAATTAGATGATTATGAGGACTGGAGATTACCTGTTCAAGAAAGGGTTGAAGACTTAGCTAAAAAATTAACAATAGAAGATATCGCAGGATTAATGCTTTATAGTTCCCATCAATCAATTCCTGGTGAAAACCAAGGTTGGCGTTCTGCAAAATATGGTGGTAAAACATTTAATGAGAGTAGAAATATTTATAACTTTGGCTCCAGTGGAGCAGAACCTAGCGATTTATCTGATGAACAAATAAAATTTATCAAAGAAGATAACCTAAGACATGTTCTGATAACAAGTGTTAAGGACCCAACGACAGCTGCTAAATGGAATAATAACATTCAATCTCTTTCTGAATCAATTGGATTTGGAATACCTGTAAATATTAGCTCTGATCCAAGACATGGAAATGACTCATATGCTGAATTTACAGCTGGTCAAGGTGGAAGAGTATCTTCATGGCCAAGTTCCCTTGGACTATCAGCCAGCTTTGATCCTGATCTCATGGAAGAATTTGGAAGAACTGCCTCTATTGAATATAGATCTTTGGGGATCGCAACTGCTCTATCTCCTCAAATTGATCTTGCGTCAGATCCGAGATGGGGAAGATTTGAAGGAACAATGGGCGAAGATCCAAATTTAGTATCTGATCTGGCTAGATCATATGTAGATGGATTTCAATCTACTAAAACCAAGGGTTGGGGGGTTAACAGTGTAAATACTATGATTAAGCATTGGCCAGGTGGAGGAACAGGAGAAGGTGGTAGAGATGGTCATTATGGTTTTGGCTCTTATGCAGTTTATCCTGGAGATAACATTGAAGAGCATATGAAAATATTTACAGACGGTGCATTAAATCTTAAAGGAAATACCTTAAAGGCTTCAGCCATTATGCCTTATTATACAATCGCTGTAGGCAATGGAGAAAATGTTGGATCAGCTTATAATAGCTATTTAATAAGTAATATTCTTAGAGATAAATATCAATATGATGGAGTACTATGTACAGATTGGGGGATAACTGGTGATGCCTTTGCAGTTGATGTATTTTTTTCAGGAAAGAGCTTTGGTGTTGAGGACTTAACAATTGCTGAAAGACACTATAAAGCTCTCATATCAGGAATGGATCAATTTGGAGGCAACAATGATATGATCCCAGTACTTGATGCATTTAAAATTGGAGTAAAAGAGTATGGTGAAGATTTCATGAGAGAAAGATTTGAGAAGTCTGCTGTGAGGTTATTAAAAAATATTTTTAATGTTGGGCTTTTTGAAAATCCTTATTTAGATTCTGATAAATCAAATGTTGTAATTGCTTCAGAAAAATTTGATAAAATGGGAAGAGAAGCACAAAAGAAGTCAATAGTAATGTTAAAAAATGAAAAAAAGTCTTTACCTATAACTTCAAGAAAAAAAGTTTATATGCCAATGAGAAAAGTTCCGAAAAGTATCAATTTTTTTGGACAAGAAACTCCTGAGAGTATGGAGCACAAGTTAAATATAAGAACAGTAGAGGAGTATTTTGAAGTTGTTGATGACCCCAATAAAGCTGATTTCGCAATAGTCAGTATTGAAAGTCCTGAAAGTGGTTATGGATATGATAAAACAAATCTAGAAACTGGGGGGAATGGATATCTTCCGATTAGCCTTCAATATAGTCCTTACACTGCGAAATTTGCAAGAGAAGAAAGTATATCTGGAGGTAGCAAGTTTGAAGATTTTAATAATAGATCATACAACAATAAAAGTATTAATACAAAAAATGAATCTGACATGAAGCTTGTTCATGAAACTTCTAAATTAATGAATGGTAAACCTTTAATTTTAATTGTAAGAGTTCATAACCCATTGGTTTTTTCTGAAATTGAACCATATGCTTCATCAATTTTAATTGACTTTGGTGTTGAATCAAAATCAATGTTAGAAATATTATCCGGTAAATTTGAACCATCAGGTCTACTGCCTTTCCAAATGCCTATTGATATGAAAACTGTAGAACTGCAAAAAGAAGATGTCTCGCGTGATATGATCCCCTATATCGATTCAAAAGGAAACAAATATGATTTTGCTTTTGGAATGAATTGGAGAGGAATAATTAATGACAAACGAGTCAAAAAATACAAATAAATATTTTATAATGATTCGAGAAGCTAAATTCTGTAAGAGTAAAAAAAAATAGATATTTGCTCAAAAGAGAGTGGGATAGTTCCTAAGGATTACTACTATATATTATGCTAAATCCGTCTATTGCATATTTAATAAATTAGATATATGAAAGATGGAATAGTATACGATTTAACAAATCCAGCATTTCTAATCTCTAAAATTAACTTATTATGAGAAACAATCTTATCAAAATTATAAGGTTCGCATTGCGAATCCATTCATTATTTCATTTTATTGAGTTTATAAGCGCCATCTATGAAGAAGCATACATTACAGCGACTATTGCCTTTACAGCAAGTATAATTGAAATAATTGCAAGTTATCTAATTCCAAAGGAGCATGTGCATATTAAGCCTTTTATATCTAAGGTTCATGAAAACTGTGAAGATTAACTTAAGTGTCATTTTTTTCTTTTGTAGGTAATAAGGCAATAATTATTATATCTATAAAATAAATGTATTAATAAATAGGTAAATCTTAAAATTCCCTTCAAAGTAATAAAATTCTTAAATTAGAGATATGAAAAATATAATACTTATATGCTCCTTATTGATTACGTCATATTCATATGGGCAAATAGTTAACAAAAAAGTTCAAAGAATAGCTAAAAAAAATGTTGAGATTTTTTTAAGTCCAAAATTTGATAAAAATGAGTTCTATGCTCTTGTTATTGCTCTTTGGTGGATACCTTTAGGTTCTCTTTGGAGTACAGCTGCAATTTGGATAAGATATTCCAATAAAATCAAGAAATTTCTTGGGTTTAATAAACTTTATTAGGTTTTATAGGTCAAAGTTATATGTATAAAAAATATATTTATTCATTATTAATATTACTCTTTATATCAGATTTAAGGTCACAGGATACTATTCTTAATCTTAATAAAATTGACAGTAATGAATTTGTCTTAGATGGAATTATTTCAAAAACAGAAATCGAAGGAGCAAAAATTTTAGAGGTTAAATATGAAGAAGAACCAGGTTATAATGTTGAACCTTCTCAAAGAACTATCGCATACTTCACTTATTCAAACAAATTTTTATATGTTGGAATAAAAGCATTTAGGGACAAAGTTATTGCCCCTGTTACAACAAGAGATAACAGAGCATTATGGAGAGGTGATTTTACTGGACTAGCTATTGATACATTTGGAGATGCTCGAAATAATATTATCATAAGTTCTAATCCATCAGGAAGTCAAGGTGATGCAATTAGAATGCCTGGAACTGGACGAGGTGGTGGACCAAGTGTAAATTCAAATGTAAACTATGATTTTAAATCAATGGGGAGCATTACATCGGATGGTTATGATTTAGAATTTCTAATACCTTATTCTGAATTACCTTTTCCTAATGGAAAGGATCAAGCTTGGAAAATTAAAATATTTACAGGATACCTAGATGATAAAAATGCAGGAGCTGAGGTTAGAGCAGGAACTAGTATGTCTAGTAGAGACTCAAGTTGTCAACTATGCCTTCTAGATCATACAATTATTTTGAAAGATATAGAAATTGACAAAAAACTTAATTTCCTTCCATATGTAAGTTCAAACCTAAGTGGCACCAGAGAGAAATTTTATGATAGAATTAATTTTGAAACTCCTGAGTTGAGTTATGGATTAGGATTCGATATAGAGCTAAATAAAAATCTTTCAATTGAAGGAACAATTAATCCCGATTTTTCACAGGTTGAATCTGATGCTACGAGAATTGACATTAATTCTCCAACAGCAATAAACTATCCAGAACGAAGACCTTTTTTTAATAGAGGAATTGATGCGATGGACTATTCCCTTAATGTATTTTATTCTAGGTCAATAAATAACCCCTCTTTTGCCTCAAAGATTATTAATCAGGGAAAAAAATCAAGAATATATATTTTAAGCGCCTTTGATGAAGAGACTCCATATCTAGTCCCAACTCAGTATGAATCTTTTTCAGGTGTTGGAGGTAAGAGTTTCAGTAATGTTTTAAGGTATCAAAATTTTATTAATTCTAATTCTCAAATTGGCTTTTTAGCTTCTAACAGGTTCTATGAAGGAGATGGTTATGGAAATCTATTTGGAGTGGATGCACTCTTTAATTTTTCCAATGTCTGGAAGTTTGAGTTAGAATTATTCTTAAATAATAATAAAGAACCTAATTCTAATATAATTGAAATTAATAAAAAATTTGGAAATAAAACTGTTGCTTTAGATGGAGAAAATATAAAGGGGAGCGCAGTATTTGCCTCTATTCGAAGAGATACAGAAAATTGGAGAACAAGAATTGAATATAAAGAACTTTCAGATGGATTTAGATCTGATTTGGGATTTATAACTACTAATGATTTAAAACAATACACAGTAAGACAGGGATTCTATAAATTTCCAAATAAAGACTTATTAAAAAATTATAGTTTAGTATTTTCTCAAGATTTTAGGTATAATCAATTAAATGAAATATCAAGATCAAATTTTCAAACCTACTTCTCTGTTTTAACTATACTAAATACTTCAATAACCCACAATTACGAGTATAATTTTTATAAATCTTACTTAGAATTTCGGTTTAAAAATTTTATTAATCATTGGGTTAGGGTAGAATCTCAACCATTTGATTTTCTTAATCTAGAAGTATTCTATAAGTTTGGAAAAGATATTGCATATAGAGAAGAGATTCCCATGCTAGGGTATATAAATGATATAAGGTTCACAGCTCAATTATCTTTAACTGATAATTTAAGAATTACTCCTACAATAAATTATTCATCAATTAAAAAAAATGATGGAGATGGATATTTTTTTAAAGGATATATAGGAAGGCTTGATTTAAGATATCAATTTACTAATACTTTTGATTTAAGGGTAATTTCTGAGTATAATGATTTCTCTAAACAATTCTTTTTTCAGCCATTGATTTCCTGGAGGCCAAATCCAGATACAATTTTTTATGTTGGAGGAAATCAGAATTATATAGATCAATTTATAGGTTATAATTCACCTCATTATAAAGTAAACAGAACTCAGTTGTTTTTAAAGTTCCAGTATCTAATCAAATAAACTTTTACTTTAACTAGCTTTTAACTTATAAATCAATTGTCTTTAAAAACTTTTTAATTTCTTAGAGTTTTATTTTACCTATGACTATGAGGAAAATCATAGATTTGATGAAGAGGGTTTTGGATTGGTTTTAGACCAGATAATGGTGTTCCTCAATATCCACCCTTGTTCTTGTAGTTTTAGCACTACTCTATGAGGTACATTCTGAAGGTTTCCATTATAAAAAGTATCTCCAAGGTTCAGAAAGAAACTTCCTCTATCATTTAATACTCTCTTACAATCTCTAAGATGTTCTGATAGGTTAAGCACAAACTCTTCAGAGGATTTCTCATTCCCTAATCCTTCTTCTTCTGAATACTTTCGTTTATTCCAATAAGGAGGAGAGGTAAAGATGGTTTGCACTTCTTTATCTTCTAACTCACTCATATCATGAGATGATTTATGATAAAACCTCCAATTAGATTTGTTGTTTGTATCTGATTTCAGGGTTGAATTTGTTTCTCTTTTTCTTCTCTTTGAATTTGAAGATAAGATTGGTTTACGGTAAGAATGCCTTTATCAAGTAATTCTATAAACTCAGATCTGTTGATATATATACGATTACAGGCGTTCTTTCCCCCTGTTTTGTTTAGGGTGTTTTCATTAGCTACAGGGGTAGCCTCACACCTCTTTGTCTGGACATGCAAGACATGGTTTTCCCCGCAAAGTTTTTATTTTATTTATTATACTTTTTTATAAAAAGACGTGTCTTACTCGCCTTGGTTTTACACTCTAAATATTATTCCTCCACTCAAGTCTATAAAATCTATCACCACCATTTTTATATACTAAATCTACTCCCTCTGGTTTAAAAACTCTTTGTAATAGTGAACCTAATTTTTGAGAATTAAGATTTAAACTATAAGTCTCTTTTAGCTCTTTTGTTATTGATGGAAAACTTAACATGCCGTCTATTTTGAAAACAAGAGCAGTATTTAGTGTGTCTTCTGCTGGGTCATGATAAACATAGCTTTTAGATAAGCTCTCGATTAAATCTAAGTCTTTACTGTTGAAAGACACTTTATCTTGTTTAATCACAACTTCTTCTCTTATTTGAGACCATAACTGTATATAATCTATGATATTTAATTTATCAAAATCCATTTTTTCTTTTACCGTAAACAGCATATATCTATTTTCAGTTTCATTTCTCAAGAGTTCCTTATAATTTGTAGTTCCTGCAAATGTTGCCCTTTTTTTAAAGTTTTGATTTGAATCTTTGTATAAAGCACGTTTGGTAAAATTTTCCTGTGATATTATACTTCTTAATGTTCCCTCTCCTTTTATTAAAAGATTATTGATGTCATCAAAAACATATAACATTTTGGTATTCCTATCGATAGCAAAATTTCTTTCGTCTTTTGGAATTTCACCAGGAGTTTCAGCATATATTTCTGCTCCTGAAACACCTATTGATTTTTCAATATCCCCACTCAAACCGAGTTTTCTAAAAAATTCTGTTTTCTTTCTGGGTGGGTATGCTTAATAAATGGTGTATAGATTTAATAATCAGTGTTAATCAACCAAAATATCCGCCTATGATTACGTTAAAATTAAAATCCATAATTTATAATTCTAAGTAAAAAGCCGTAAATTCTAAAAAAATTAATTATGATCAATAATTTAAGATTACTAATTCTTTTTTTAGGAATTCAATTTGTTAGTGGTCAAATACCAGAAGACAAAGCTGTTATAAGCTCTATTTATGTATACGATATAGAAAAAAGAAAGCCAATAAAGTTAACTACTGTTGAAAGACATTTAGAAGCTCCCAATTGGTCTATTGATAATAATTATTTATTAATTAACAGTTCAGGAAAACTTGAAAAATTTGATTTGAGTGGTAATTTTCTTGAATATGAAGACACTGGACATTTAAGTATGCTAAATAATGATCATGGGTATTCTTTTGATGGGAAAAATCTATTTTTTTCCACTGGAATTTTAGAAATAGAGGGTCATTCATCTTTTATCTATATGAAATCACTTGATGATAACTCTATAGAACTGTTAACTGAGTTAACTCCTTCATATTGGCATGGAGTATCTCCTGATGGAAATTATATAGTTTATTGTGCTGAAAGAAATGGCGAATATGATGTTTACAAATTAAATATTGAAACAAAAAATGAAATTAGATTAACTTTTAATAAAGGTTTAGATGATGGTCCAGAATTTTCACCAGATGGAAAATACATCTACTATAATTCATTCAAAACAAACAAAATGCAGATTTGGAGAATGCATAATGATGGTTCAAATCAAGAGCAAATGACATTTGATAATTATTCTAACTGGTTTCCTCATGTTTCACCAAAAAACGATTATGCTGTAGTAATAAGTTATATTGAAGATCAGGAGCAGAGTCATCCATTTGGAAGAATGGTAAAGCTTAGATTACTTAACTTAACAGACAAATCAATAGTTGACTTAACTGAACCATTTTACGGTGGACAAGGGACAATAAATGTTCCGTCATGGAACCCAGAGGGGACTAAGTTTGCTTATGTGTTATATAGCCTAAAAGACAAATAGTTCTTAAATTAATATAGAGAATATAAAAATTGCTCTCGTTTCTTAGTTGTATTCTGCTAAAGAGTTATTAATATAATTTAAACATTTTTTTATTTCTTCAATAGAATTTGAACCTTCTGGAATATTGTATTCAAGTTCAATAGTGATAGGAAAAGTATAACCCTCATTATTTATTAGTCTAACTACATCAGCAATTGGAGTATCTCCTTCACCAAAAGGTAAATTATCTCCCCCGTTGACACCTTTTTTTCTGTCTTTTAAATGCATGCTAACTATATGATTATTATTCTCTTTAACAAATTCAACTACGTTTTCATTATCACCAGCTACGTAATGTCCAAAATCAAGATTTATTTTATTATATTTTGATTGAGTAATTGCAGTATCCCAAAAAGTTGGAGTTTGTTGCTCGTGACCATGATAACCAATAAGAACATCTTCTTCTTCTGCTATTTTTGAAAGCCTAAATGTATGTTTATCATCTGATGGATGCTCTAGAGTTACATGGCTTGCTCCTAAAGCTTTTGCAGCTCTCATCCCATATCTAATGTCATCATCTGTATTTTCTTTTTCAAAAACTCTTGGTTTAAAGGCATATATGTCTATTCCTGCTTCATTGTACAACCCTCTAAGCTCCTTAAGCTTATTCAAATCAACATTTTTTCTCCATTCAGCAACTTCTTGTTCATAAATTTTTCTTTTTTCTGAATACTCTTGAGCTTGAATTTTTTCTTCTTCACTTAATGTTTCACCACTATACTGTTTATATAAAAGTCTCATAGAAGATCTTTCATTTATAAGGCTTTCAGGAGCACCAGCATATGATTCAACATGATTTCCCATAAGCTCAACATTTTTTATTCCTGTTTGTTTTATATAATCTAAAATTGCAAGAGGAGATTGATCTTCCATGGTTCTAAATGAATATGTTTGTATTCCAATTTTAAGATTATTAGAGTCATTATTATTTGTACATCCAAAAATAAAAGATGTTAAAAGCGTTAAAAGAATAATTTTATTTTTCATAATAGTTTTTTTTAAAGCTTCCAACCTTCTCTGTAATTATAATGAAAGAATTGATTGGCCTCATCAAGGTTTGTTATTTTCATGTTTTTAGAATCATATTCAAGTGTAATATCTAATTGTTGAGACAAAACTGCTACATTAGTTAAAAGCATTATTTCGGTTACTTTAGATGCAACCTCAAAATTATTTGATGCTTTTCTATTTTCTTTAATAGCCTCAATAAAATCTAGATACACTGAATTCGGTCTTGGCAACCATTTTTCAACTTCAAATCCTGGTTCTTCTGGTATTAGTTCTGGGAGAGCTCCATGGGATCCGTGCATTATCATCCCTTTTGAACCAATGTATAGTGCTTCTTGAAGTTGTCTTCCGTTTTCTAGTGAGTCTGGTCTTGATGGTTTAATGCCTCCATCAGACCAAGTAATTTTTATTGGAGATTTAGTTTCTTTAGATTCAAACTCATATGTTATACTCTCAGATTGAGGTAAATAATGTTCGTTGAAAGGACTAGTAGTTGCTTGTACTTTGGTAGGCATATCAAGATCTAAAGCCCATACTGGAGCATCAAATGTATGAGCTCCAAGATCACCCATAGCACCAGTTCCGTAATCCCATAATCCTCTCCATGCAAAATGAACAACTTCTTCATTATAAGGTTTATATTCTGCAGGACCTAACCAAAGATCATAATTTAGATGATCTGGTATTTTTTGCTCAGGTGGTCTGTCAAAATAGCCTTGTTTCCATATGGGTCTATTTGTCCACATATGAACTTCTTTTACATCTCCAATTTTTCCTGACTTTATCCACTCTACTGTTCTCATCGTTCCTTCAACATTATGTCCCTGATTTCCAACTTGAGTTACAACACCAGTTCTTTTAGCAAGATCATTTAAATATCTTGCTTCGTAAATAGTTTTAGTCATCGGCTTTTCAATATATACATGTTTTCCAGCATTCATAGCATATGAGGCAATAACCGCATGAGTATGGTCTGGTGTTGCAATTACAACTGCATCTATATCTTTTTCTTCATCAATCATTTTTCTATAATCATGAAATGTCTTTGCATTGGGATAAGCATTAATAATGTGAGATGAATACTGATGATCAACATCACAGATTGCATATATATTAGCGTGTTTGAATTTTTTATCATCAGATTGTCCAAATCCTCCCCGTGGACTTCTTTCTGGCTGTATACCTGCATATCTTTGGATCATTAATCCAGGAAGGCTTCTTCTTTCAACTGGATTATCTGGTGAAGCCATTTGTTGAATTACTTGACCCCCTCTATTACCAACACCAATTGCAGCTATATTTATTAGACCATTGGGGGATGGATATCCAAGACTAGTTATAGCATGGCTTGGCACAATGTAAAACAAAGAAGCTGCAGAAGCTTTCTTTAGAAAATCTCTTCTTTGATAATTTTTTTTTGATCTCATAACAAGAAGTTAATGAAAAAATATTAACACTCTTATAATCAAATCAATAAAATTGTTCAAAGTAAAAAATTTTCTATAAATTAATCTCTGAGTCACAAACTCTTAATCTTTTGATATACAAGTGATTACTGGCTCTTTTTAGCCCTTTTTATTTAGGTTGTTTTTATTAGGTGTAGGGGTAGCTTCACACCTCTTTGTTTAACAATATTATATTATAATCAGGACAGGCAAGGCATGGTTTCCCCCGCAAAGTTTTTCTTTTCTTATATATACTTTTCTCTAAAAAGGCAGGTCTTGGTCGTCTCCTTCGCCCTCATCAACTAAATTTCTCCATTGTAGTTTATAATATCTCTTACCGTTCTTCTTGTGTATTATATCCACACCCTCAGGAGCAAGAAGTTTAAGTTTAGCACCTACATTATTCATAGAGGCAGATATGCTATATTCTTCTTTCAAAGATTTCATAACCTCACTAAAACCAATTTTTCCATTTTCATCATAAACAAACATATTGTTAAGTACCTGTTCAAGTGGACTGATATATATGTAATCATCAGACATTTTCCTAATCATTTCTAAATCCTCACTGTTAAAAAACACTTTCTCTTTTTCTGCAATTATTTCTTCTCTTATTTGAGCCCATAACTGTATATATTTTATACCATTTAATCTATCAAAATCCATTATATCTTTTACTGTAAACATCATATATCTGTTTTCACTATTATTTTTTAAAAGATTGCTATAATTAGTTGTGCCAGCAAATGTTGCAGTTCTTTTTAAACTTTGATTTGAATCTTTATATAGTGCTCGATGAGTAAAAATATCTTGTGATATATAACTCCTTAAAGTTCCTTCTTGTTTAATTACAAGCTCATTTATATCGTCAAATAAATAAAGTATTTTTGTACTCCTGTCAATTGCAAAATTTCTATCATCTTTTGGAATTTCACCAGGAGATTCTGCATATATTTCTGCCCCCAATACACCTATTGTTTTTGCAATCTCCCCGCTCATACCAAGTCTTCTAAAAAATACTGTTTTCCCAATTCCTCTTTTTTCACTACATAAAATAAAAACAACTCTGGAATATACAGTATCAGGAGTAGAAGAGTCAATATCTCTTAGTGCAAAAGCATACGTAGTGCAAAGCCATTTTTTAATTAAGTAAAAATTTGTATCATATTCTCCCTCCAGGTTTGCTGCAGATACAAGGTCATTAATTCTATCAACACCATCCCATGGTGTATTTTTTAATTGATTATAAAATATACTTAACGATTCAATTCTGTCAATTGATTCACCGTTCAACAATCTTACAAAATCTCTATCGCTTAATTTAATTCCAATATTTTTAAGGTCAAGAATTAAGTCATCAAAGTTTATTTTTTTAGAAAAATCAACAGAACCATCAGGATTTTTTGCAAAAGCAATTTCATTATGTTCAAGAATTGAAATCTTTTGACCGACATATTTTCTGTAATAATTATAGTCTTTGGGATATCTAGTTAAGTCATCCCATTCAATTTTGCTTACATAACTGTTGTCTTTTAAGAAAGGAAGATTATTTTTTTTCATTTTCAATCTTTATTAATGATTTTAATAACTCATCCTTTTTGTAGAATACTCTATTTCCAATGCCATAGGCACTTAATTTTCCATCTTTGGTCCACCTCCAAAGTGTAGAGAGATTTATTTTTAAAAGATTACTAGCTTCATCTCTTGTTAAAAGTTCCTCTTCTTTTTTCTCTTTAACAGAGCTTTTTTTTATTACTTCTTGAATTGAATTAGATATGATTCCTTTCAATTCGTCTTTTGTTAAGACATCAAAAATTATTTGATTTGATTTCATTGTATGAGATTTAAATTATGAGTCAAAGGAACTTTAGTCTAAAAAATGAAAGTTTGGAATTCTTGGAACACATTGGAAAATTCCAATGTTTTTATTTAATTATTTTCAAAAAAAACAATATCTATTATATCCTTATGTTTTGGATAATCAATAGGGGAGTTAAGTATATTCTTAGGTGTTAGTATAGTGCCTTTAGAGCTATGTATCTTTTCTGTATTGGCTACTGCAGTAATAGAATAATTAAAAAAATATCTTTTAAGTTTTTGAAGTATATAGTGAAAGGTTCCGTTTGGTATATTTAGATATATATTTTTTTTGGATTTGCCTGTAATAACATTTAAAAAATCGTCATGTGAACAATTTTCATTTAAAAAATCAATTTTAAGATTCAATTGTTTGAGAAGAGTAGAAACTTTCTTATCTCTTACAGTTATATCCTTTATCTCCTTGGCTTTATTTGTTGGCTTTATGCCAAGCTTATCCTTAAAAGATTTTACTATGTGTTTGTGAATAGATGACGCATACCTAAGATGCTCTTCTTTTGATAGGTTTAATCTAAATTTTTGTTCATTTGAAAGCTTTACAGGGGAATCCTCACTTGGGTCTATATCTTCTTTATAAATTGTATACCCCTCCTTGTTTTCATTAAAAGATAATTTATTTAGCGCCTCAAGCTTATGAACTAAAGCTTTATTCTCCTCATCATTGTTTTCAAATTGTAAAAAATAATTATTTAGAAGTATATCAAGTTTAGGAATAGACTTGAAAAAGTTTTGACTTTTTTTACCTACATGTTCATTATTGTATACTTTGACTAAGTACTCAATTATATCTTTGATTTGTTGGCTATGTTTGTTCATGCTAAACTAAGCGCTTAATTCAATTTAATAAGATTTTATGTAATTGCAGCTAAAAAGGTGTAAGCATCTGAATCTCTTTTAGGGTCTTTGCCAATATATTCATAGAATGTTGATTCTCTTTTGTGACCTGTAATATTCATAATAAAACTTATAGGTACTCCTTTATTGTAGTGAAAAGTTGCGAAGGACCTTCTTAAATCATGTGAAGTTAATAGCTGATATTTAGGAACATTAACAAGCTTTTTTCTTTTCCAAGTAGGATTATACTTGTATCCAGCTACTTCATCTATTATATCTGCTTTTTTGCAAACTTCTTTAAGATATTTATTAAAGTTTTGATGAGATATTTTATGAGGCAGTTCATTTTTTAAAATAGATACTACGTATTTATCTTTTACAGGAACTGTTACTACACTTCCACTTTTTTCCTGCTTGATATCAATCATTGCAATGTTGTCTTTATCAAATCTTATTTGCTTGGGAGTTATTGCTAATAAATCTGACACTCTTTGGCCAATCTTTAATCCAATCAAAATCCATTTTCTTGTATTCTCAAGAAATGGGCTAATATCTTTAAGTTCTTTAATCTTATTATAATCATCTTCTGTAAACACATTAATAATCTTGTCAGGTTTAAAGCTATAATCCTTTCCAATTATATCTGGATTTATTGTTGAAGAAATACCTTTAATACTAGCTTCTTTTATTAAGTTTTTCAATTTTTTCATTATAAACCCCGTCATAGATTTCGAGTATTTTTTTTCTTGAACTAACCATTCAAAGAAATCAGTAATTAAATCATTATCTAGAGTGTTAAATTTTAATCTTTCTTCTATCGCATTTTCATATTCTATTAAAATATTTTTAAATGATTTATATCCTTTAATGGTATTCTTCTTGAGTCCTTGAGCCCCATCATTCGCTCTTCTATACTTTAAATTAGATAATACATTCTCAAGAAAACTTGTTAAATAAGACAGGTCAGCTTTAGAGTCTCTATTATTAAATTCATCAAGTTTTTTCTTAAGCCACTTGTTGTTAAATTCAACTCCACTTTCTAATTCAGTATTTAATTTATTATTAATAAAAGTACTAATTGAATCTAGGCTATTATTTAATGATTTTAGTATAGGGTCTTTGGGCTTTGCTCTCATTCTGGGCTTACTCCAGTCTAGAGGGTTAATTGTTAATCCTGTTCTAGCAGAGATTACTTTAGAGCTTGGTGGTCTTAAGTGTATATAAATACTAACCTGCTTATTTTCTTTTGATTTAAGTCTATAACCAATTGATGACATAATGATAAAAATATACAATTGGCAACATATTGGCAACAAATAGAGCAATTTTATACCATATTATGCATATTTATTCAATTAAAAGATTTAGGTAGATATTCTGTAATGTATTGTTTTTGTTGAGTAGTTGTATATAATATGTAGTAAATGATAAATTAGTTAATGGTATAGATTCAACTTCCACCCGAAGTACAATTCTTCATTATAAATCCAGTATATCATCAAATTCAATTTTACAATAATCTGTAATAGTCTTAAAACATCCAGCTGATTCAAGTGCTTCTGTTGATTGAGAGCTTGTTACACCAATAACTTTTATATCTGCTTTTTTTGCAGCGGCTACACCTTCAATGGAATCTTCAAAAACTATACACTCATCCTTGCTGACCTTTAAATTCGATAATGTTGTTATAAACATCTCAGGGTCAGGTTTCCCTTTAGAGACTTTATCTCCACAAATGATAGAACTGAAATAATTAGTTATACCTAATTCTTCTATTGTCATTAATACATTTTTCGTTGTTGCATTACTTCCAATAGCTAATAAAATATTATTTTCCTTAAGATTATCTAAAAAATTTATTAATCCTTTAATTGGACGTATATTATTCTTGTAAATATCACGGAATATTACTTCTTTGTCTTCGCTCATTTTTTTTAATTCCTTTTTTGAGTATGAATTTCCAAAAACACTACTCATGAGTTCAAGTGTTCCGCCACCTTTATACTCTTTTAATATTTTCGAGAAGTAAGTTTCCTCTAGATTATTATTTTTAAAAAAAATGCTCCAAGATTCATAATGATAAGGCAAACTATCAACAAGAGTTCCATCAAGATCAAAAATTATTGCTTTTAGCATTTTTTTTTTCTTTATTATTGGCTTAATTTATGAAATATAAATTATTAAAAAGTTTAATAAATAAATATTAAAATGGAAAACAGAAGAAATTTTATAAAAAAAACATCTTTACTATCTCTAGGTATAGCAAGCTATAGCTTTACTTCTCCACTAATCAAGAATGTTGGAGGAGTAGACATTTCAGTTATAACCTATTCTTTTAAACCTGGTTTGGAAGATATGGACACGATTATTAAGTATTGTGTAGATTCCAATTCTGATAATATTGAATTGATGGGTAGTCATGTTGAGAGGAGTATAGGAATGCCAAGATCTAAAAAAGATAGCCCTGAATGGAGGTCAAATGTTTCTATGAATGAATTTAAGAAAGTAAAAAAAGCATTTAAGGAAAAGGGTATAAATATTTTTGCTTATAAACCACCTTGTATGGGCACTAGGAATAAAGATGAAGAAATAGAGTATGCTATGAAGGCAACAAAGGCTTTAGGTGCTGATTATGTTACTGCAGAGCTAACTGATAAAACTAATACAAAAAGAATTTCTTACTATGCTGAAAAATATAATGTTAAAGTTGGATACCATGCACATCTTCAGGCTAGTGATACAGCATGGGATTTTGCTTTAAGTAGTTCTGAAAATAATTATGCTAACCTTGATATTGGTCATTATATTGCAGCAGGAGGAGACAATACAAAAGAAACACTTTTAAAATTTATTGAAAAAAATCATAGTAGAATTTGCAGTCTCCATTTAAAAGATAGACAGGCAGGCAAAACTATGAATCCTGCAGGTAGTGATAATCAAATTTGGGGTCAAGGAGATACGCCTATAAAAGAAGTTTTATTATTAATGCAAAAGAATTCATATGACTTTACAGCAACTATTGAATTAGAATATCGTATTCCCGAAGATTCCAATACTGTAAAAGAAGTAATAAAATGTATGGAT
>Ga0114996_10002059_pt1 | contig 26339 bp, 25 predicted proteins | sample ArcticOcean_MG_C_4_FD_87039 | JGI IMG/M metagenome (GOLD analysis project Ga0114996, IMG submission 87039) | Marine microbial communities from western Arctic Ocean - ArcticOcean_MG_CB4_134 | ecosystem: Environmental > Aquatic > Marine > Oceanic | place: Arctic Ocean: Canada Basin | collected... | reverse complement strand
GTCAACCAACGGCGCTCCGACGACGGCCGCTCGCGTGCGCTTTGGACAGGATGCTCCAGATCGCCGGCCCGACGTCGTGGGCTCGCCCCCATATCTCTTCATGTCGGCGGGCGCCCAGGCGCGCGGCGTCGCCCTCGTGTACCGCGGCGAAGGCAGGTCCCCGGTGTGGGTAAGGACGCTCGAAGCGGTGCAGGCCCGTGAGCAGCGCAGTCGGCCCCTCGGGGCCCGAGAACACCGTGAAGTCTGGCATCCAGCCAGCCAGCGGCGAGGAGCGAACCTCCATACGGCCTGACTCGAGCAAATCCTTGAGGAGCTCTGGCCATGTTGAGCTCACAGCGCCTGCCAACAAGGGGAATCCGGGACCCGTCCGGTTCCGCGGCGACTAGGTCTGCTCGCTCAAGGGCCCGCACGCGTTCCATTGCGTCGACTACACTGCCCGAGGGCTCGGAGTCGAGCGCTACCGAGGCGAGGTACTTAGTGAATGCTGCCTCGGCGGAGCTGTGCTGACCCACGCGACCCCGAGCCTCGACCACTCGTTCCACCGCCTGAGGATCCCCCGGATGAAGCGTGTAGAGCGCCTCAGCCGCATCTCGTACCTCGACCCAGTCTCCCCGCTCGAAGGCCTGCGACCACCGGGCGAAGGCCCGCGTCCTGACCTCGCGAAGCAGGCGCGCCGCCCTCCCCATACGCCAGTCGTTGTATGGTTCAGTGATTTCGAATGGCGTCGGGATGAATCCGCGTCCAATGAAGGCAGCCGCATCCTGCAGCGAGCCACTCTGAAGGGCGCTCTCAAAGGCGTGGAGATCGCACGAGACCTCGGGCGCCGGCCGCAGTGTGTCGCCCGGCGTGGCGATAATCGGCCAGCCCACGCGGGTCCGGATGTCGTGTAGGTGCTGCCGGATCCTCTGACGCCATTTGCCGGGGTCGTCCGCACCCCAAAGAAGACGCGCGGCAGAGGGTCGACTCAAGCCCTCTGGGCCATGACCGTACACGAGCGTCACGAGCGCGAGCTGGAGAGGTGTCAGCGGGATCTCACCACTGGCACCTTGAACACCAGCGTCGCCGAAGAGCTGGACCCGCAGACTCGGGGGTCCCACAGGCATGGTCATAGTCCGCGCCTTTCTCTTGCCCGTGCCGGCTGAGGTTCTACAAACGGGACCTGGAGGGCGGTGAATTTCCGCGCACTGAGGTCGAGGCGCAACCTACGCATGCGACCTCCGACGAGACCGGCCTTGCGGACGCGCCCCTCGCGACGGTCGAGACATCGCGATCGGCTCCGGATCTTCGCCGCCCTCCGCGGGCAGAGTGGTCATGGCCCTCAGCCGGCCTGCGTCGGCCTCGCTCCTGAGCCAAGATTCGACCAGCCACTCCCACCCCAAACGACCCCTCACCTCGGTGGGCCGATATCCGATGAGGCGCTCCATCTGATTGCTGAGCGAGAAGCCATCAGGATACCCGAGCTGGTATGCCACGGACGATACCGTTGCCTCGCTGTTCTGGAGACGGAAAGCCACTCGTAGCAGGCGCCCCATCTGAAGCCAGTGGGACGGCACGGGTAGGCCACCGGCCGTGAGCCGTCGCCCAAGTACGCGATGCGACATATACATGCTTCTCGACACGCCGGAGATTGACCTCAGCTCCCCGGAGAGTTCCAGCACGCGTCTCAGAAGATGGATCGTGTCGCGGTCGATGCCGAGACCCCGCCAGCGTAGGTAGTCGGTCACCTCCCCCGCCAAGTCGACCGGAGGGCGCCTGAGCACCTGAGCAAGGTCGGCCGGCGACGGGTTGGGATGGTATGGCAAGATCCCGTTTGGACGGAGCTGATGCAGCTCTAGGGTCAGGCCCGAGAAGGACATCAGCTCGGCTCCTGGCGGAAGGATGACGAGCAGGGAAAGTCCTCCCGGCCTGAACCGGACCACCCGTGCCAGTCCTTTATCGCCACCGACATCCATGCACCACACCAGAGCGGACCCCGGTTCGCGGCCCCGAGCCCGCAGTTCCGTGGCAGTCGGCTCCAGTGGTTCTAAGCGGGTGTAGGGATAGGCCAAGAGGGCCAGGGGGGCGTGGTGTAGAGCCATGAGAGCCTCCGGAGTGAGATGCCGTTAAGTAGCCCATTAACGCTACGACGGGCCCGTCAAGAGACCGTCAGGAAGTCTGCAGTTACGCGAGCGCGGCCGCACCGCCCGCTGTCATTCGTCTTCAGATCATATAGTCTCCTTGCCCCCCAACCCCTCTCGCACTACTATGAACTAGAATTCTAGTTTATTACATGTAATCCCTAGTGTCAGACACCACCCCCTCCACAGCCCTCAACCCACCCAAGCAGCCTCGCTCACGGAGAACCCTAGAGCGGATCGTGAACGCTGCCCTGGAGCTCCTGGAGGCGGAGGGCCCGGACGGAGTGACCATCCTGGCCGTCGTCGCTAGGGCGAAGTCCTCCGTCGGCTCCTTCTACGCCCGCTTCGGAGGCAAGGACGATCTCCTGGAGTATCTCGCGGAGAGAGTCTGGGACGAGGCCCTCAGCCGATGGAACGACGCGATCGATGCCAAAGCCTGGTCGGGCATGAATCTGGCCGAGATCACTGCGGGCTCCGTGGGCCTCCTGATCGAGGTGCGGCGATCCCGAGTCAGCCACCTTCGGGACCTGGACCGAATGTCAGGGGGAGGAGACGCCTACGAGCGCTTCCGGCGCCACTTGGTCGAGAGCCTGGAGGTACTTCTGTTGGAGCGTCAGGCGGAGATGGAACATGAGAGACCAGAACTCGCGGTCCGACTGGGACTTAGCGCTGTCCTGGGCGTGATCGATGCGGGCCTGGAAACGTCGGATGGAGCGCCCGGTGGGGAGGGTGACATCGGCGTGTCTCAGGAGCAGCTCGTTCACGAGTGCACCGAGCTGCTACTGAGCTATCTGGCGGGCGGCACACGGGGCCGCGAGACCGGGCCGGTGGAGTTCTTCGACGTTTGGGGCTGAGACCCAGCGGCTATTCCGGTTCGTCCCCCAGCCCCAGCGCCTCCACCCCTACATAGTAGATCGACATCCCTCCCGGCCCGCGGTCGCTGGCGAAGAACAGAAAGCGACCGTCAGGCGAGAAGCTGGCGTAGCCCTCTTCCGCGGGGCTGTTGATCGGCTCGGGGAGTGGCTGGGGATCGGACCAGCCGTACCCTGTCCTCTCGGAAATGAAGAGGTCGTCACCCCACGCATAGACGTCGCGGAAGCCGTGGAAAACCAGGAACCGGCCATCGGGTGACATGGCCGGGCTCCCCTCGTCACCGGGCGAGTTGAGCAAGAGGGGCCGAGCGTTGACGAAGCGGCCGTCCTCTTGGTCAGCCACGTAGATGTCTCCGGCCCGCTCCAGCTCCTCTTGGGTCGAATAGAGGAGCGTGCCGTCCGCGAGCAGGATCGCGCCCGACTCGTTCCGGCCCGGAGCGGAGCGGCCCTGGTCCAGCCGGGGCCTATTCACCTCGCCGGCGAGTGGTTGGGGCTCCGACCAGTCGTCCCCCATCCGCTCCACGACCCAGATGTTGTTGTTGCCCGGCGCGGGTCCCCATCCGGGCACGTCGCGGCGGGCGGAGAACAAAAGGCGCGAGCCGTCCGCCGTGATGAACGGCGACTCTTCCCAGCCGGCCGAGAAGGACGCGGGCTCGGGCTCGCTCCACGCTCCCTTCACCACGCGCGACACGAAGATCTGTGGCCGCGCCCTCCGCCCTCCGCCCGAGCGAGTGAAGTAGGCCTCCTGCCCATCAGGGCTGAACGTGATCCCGTACTCGCGCGCACCGGTGGAGATGACGCCTGACGCGAAGAGCGTCGGCTCGGTGACGTCTTCCGTGCCGAACAAGCGGTCGTCGGGCTGGCAGACCGCGAGGGCGAGCAGCGGGATCAGTAGGGTGGAGCGTCTGTTGGGCATCGGCACTCGGAGGAGGCGGGGTCGGGAAAGAGAAGCAACGGGCGGGGAGCGCGCTAGCGGGCCAGGGGAGCATAGCATCCTCGACTGTGTACCACTTCGCCCAGAAACTCGAATCTGCCCAGATGTGTTAGGTGAGTAGGGTCGCAGGGGCGGCCCTTTGCCACCGTCGCATTTCCGAGGCGAGTGTTCATCATGACAGATCTGCGTTTTCCTTTCGCGACAGTCGTCGACTTCAGCCCTCTCGTCGATTTCTGGCGTACGCAGGCGGCCGATCCTGAGTCCCCCTGGAGCGCAACAGCGACCGAAGTCCTGGCTCAGGTCGAAGGCGTTCCTGAGCTGACCGGCCCCGTGAAGGATCGCGAGCGACTCGAGGCTCACCAGGACGGAATCGAGCGGCTGATGACCGCGTTGAACGCCCCGCTGGGCCCGAAGCGTCTCATGGCTGTGATGGCACCGTGGAGGATCGAGTCCGTCTACATGACGCCAATGGCACGCCAGGCCGATCTGACGGTTCGGACCAGAGAGCACCTCAAGGCGACGTACGATCCCGCTGAGATGACTGACGCCATGACGATGAAGGCGTATGGCCTCATTCTGCAGGAGATCTACGGAATCGGGTCGCGCTACGAGCTGCCGTTCTCCTGGGTGAGCTTTCGTGACGTCGAAGGAACGGTTCCGATCGGGTGCCCGGTCTCGAAGATCATCCGTCGATTCTCCGTCGACTTCGATTCTCGTTTCGTCGTGCCAGAGGTCGTCGGCGAGCGGCCGGAGGTCGACCTGGAGGAGGTGGCCGCGCTCGCTGCAGACCCGAGTTCGCTCGGCGCTCTCATGAAGCTGCTTCCGCCCGAGAACTTCGCATTCCGCGGTGTCACGCTCTTGGTGGCGGAGGACGTCACGGAGGAGGCGGCGCTCACCGCTATCCGTGAGGAGCTTCTGCTCAAGGACGGACTGACCTCGGAGCAGGGGATCATACATCTCCAAGAACACGTCCGCGCCTTCTTGGGACGCGCCGATCTGGAACTTGGCATGATCGGCTTCGCGGGCGGCGACACGGTTGAAGCCATCGTGGAGGGACAGGCCGTCGGGCGCAGCCTCCTCCTTTCCGAAGGTGAGGCGCCGGAATGCTCGACCCGCGCGAAGTCCGTCTACGCCAGGGCGCTCAGGACTCGTCAGCCGGTCATTGTCGACGACCTCAAGAGCATTAAACGCAAGACTGGGTTCGAGTGGCACCTGGAAAGTTTGGGTCTGCGCAGCCTCATGGCCCTGCCGCTCAGTGCCGAAGGCTTGGTTGTCGGAATGTTGGAGCTGGCCTCCCCGACTCCCGGCGCGCTCAGAGGCCTCAATGTTTTCAAGCTCGAGAAGATCCAAGGGCTTTTTGCCCTGGGCATCAAGCGCAGCGTTGGCGAGCTCGAGGACCGCATTCAGTCGATCATCAAGCGAGACTACACGGCCATTCACCCCGTCGTGGAATGGCGATTCCGTCAGGCCGCACGGAATCGGATGAGGCATGAACTCCGAGGCGACACGGAGGGTGCCGAGGAGATCGTCCTGTCCGACCTGGTTCCGCTCTACGGTCTCTCGGACGTTCGAGGCTCGTCGTTGTTGCGGAACCGGGCGATCGTCGCCGACTTGCTCGCTCAGCTCGAGCTAGCACTCAAGGTGGTAAGGGCGGCCCAGTCTGAGCGGCCCCAACCGGCCTTGGGCCAGCTGGCGTTCCGTTTGACGCGCCACATCGATTCGATGCACCCTGACATGGCAACCGAGGATGAGACGTCGACCCTCGCCTTCCTGCGCGATCAGGTCGAACCGCTATTCGATGACCTTTCGCAGCTCGATTCGGCCGTTGCAGCCGAGGTTCAGGCGTACCGGGCAGCGATCGATCCCGAGTTGGGCGTGCTCTACGATCAGAGGAAGCGCTTCGAGCGAAGCATCGCGCTCGTCAACGAGATCGTGGCGGGAGCACTGCACGATCAGGATCGATACGCCCAGACCCTCGTGCCGCACTACTTCGAGCTCTTCAAGACGGACGGTGTCGACTACAACGTGTACGTGGGCGCCGGGCTCCACGAGGGCCTCAGTCACGAGGAACTGGATCTTTCCAACCTGCGCCTGTGGCAGCTCATGACGACTTGTCGAATCGAGTGGGCTTTGCAGGAGCGGCTCTCCGAGCTACCCATGGCACTCGAGGCAACGCATCTGATTCTCGTTCAAAGCGCGCCACTGACTCTCCGGTTCCGCCGCGACGAGAAACGCTTCGACGTGGATGGCGCCTACAACGTGCGCTACGAGATCGTGAAGAAGCGCATCGACAAGGCCGTCGTGCGAGCGACCGGGGAGCGGCTGACACAACCTGGGAAGATCGCGATCGCTTATTCGCAGGAGCATGAGGCCACAGAGTATCGCGGATATCTCGACTATCTACTGGCCGCCGGCTTCGTGGAGGGCGACATCGAAGAGCTCGAGCTCGACGATATGCAGGGGGTCTTCGGACTGAAGGCGCTCAGGGTATGCGTAAGCTCGGCTCGAGATCGGGCTGAAGAGCCGGGTTCTCCGGAAGAGATCGAGTCGATAACGAGAAGGCTGGGGGTTGCGTCTAGCTGAGCTCGACGCCGCTACGTCACCCTCCCGGTGGTCGTACGAAGAACCCCGCGACCGTGTGATCATCTGCCATGAACACCTGTATGTCGAACGTGCCCGGCGGCGAACACACCAGTCAGGACCACCATGTTGAAGCCTTGCTCCATGGACTGTTCCCTGGGCTCGAGCGAAACCAGCGCTCCCAGTTGCGGCCCAAGTTGGTCCCACGCCTGTTCCAGCACGTCCGCAGTCATCCGGGCCGCGACTGCTTCGTTGGCCTGCGTTGCTGCCCTCTCAAAATCGTGTTCGACGACGACCAGACGGACCCAAGCAATGGCGGCGTCATATCGAGCTTCGACAGCGGCTCCGTCCTGCGCGTAGAGCCGACCAGAAGTCGCTGACGACAGGCGCAACACGGCGACCGCGATCGTGAGGATTCGCATACGACCGCCTTGGGTCATACGACCGAGTGGCACTGCTTGCGGCGATCCGAAGGTACGACCCGGCGATCCGCAGGCTACTCGGCGTAGTGACGCCGCACAGAAAGATTGAAGTTCAAAGGATGGGATGCCATCCTGCTGTGAGTGGAGAGGGCTTTCCCCCCAGCCCGCGGAGACGCGATCCTTTGGAGATCACCCAGGAGTTGAGGGCCTTCGCGACGGAGCAGGCAGGCCGTCGTGCGAGTGCACCGGGAAGGACTGCCGCCATCACCGGAGCGGCGCGCGTTGCAAGCGCGGGCTCCGGGACGACCAGTGGAAGGTGTACTGGCGGATCGAAGGCGGGGGCGCCACCCGCGATAACATCGAGGCGTGGTGCCTCGAGTGCTTCGACAGCAACTTTGAAGCTCCGCGTGAAACGGTTGCGCTACTTGCGCCCGACATCGTTGACTACGCTCGCCTCGTCGAGGAGGATCAACGGAGGGCCATCACGCTTAAGTCTGTTCTCCGCGACGCTGCCAAGCCCGTCGCAACGAAGTACAGCGGTCGGCTAGTCATTAGGCGCGACGACGACGTCCTGGTGGAGTTCGCTACGAGTCGAGAAGCGGTTGAAGCAGCCCGGAGCCTTTTCTCGGGCTTTCGTGAGATCACCCTCCGCCTCGACCTCTCGGTCCCCGAGCTTCGCGCGGCGATCCACTGCGGAGAAGTGACCCGATGGCGTAACGGCCTCCTCGCCGCCGATGCGGTCAAGATCACGACGAGCCTCCTGAGTATGGCCAGGGCCGGTCAGATCTGGCTCACCGGACCCGCGGTCGCGTCGCTCAAGACAAGCGGCGAGCTGGAGCCGATCACGGAGGACGCCACCGTTGGGCTTCCGCCCGTGGGCGGAATCTGGGCCCTCCCACTCTAGCGCTCCGATCGGACGCATTGCCTTGCGGGGTGCGGAAATGCCGCACAAGATGCGCAACGGTACGCGTAGACGATCGACCAAAGGAGGGGCAGATGAGAAGTGCCACGCTCGCACTGGCAATCGCCCTGACGCTGACGCCCTTTGGTCTCGCGGCGCAGACGACCGTCCCGTTCGGGGCGGCGGTGATCGCCCCGGCCCGTGTGACCGAGACGACGCTCGAGCTCGCAGACGGCTCCGTACTCCGCTACGGCATTGCGATTCCGGACGGATACGACGGCTCCGACGGAGATCCACGTCCCCTCGTGCTCGCTCTGCATCCAGGGGGACGCTCGGTCTACTACGGCAGCTCGTTCATGCAAAGCATCGTTGAGCCCGGTCTGCGTTCGTGGGGCGCGGTGATGATCGCACCCGATGTCCCTGACCAGAGCTGGGCGACTCCGCGGTCCGAACGCGCGCTCCTCGAGCTCGTCGAGCACATCGTCGCCGAGTATGCGATCGACCGCGAGCAGGTGCTGGTCACCGGATTCAGCATGGGTGGACGTGGAACGTGGTACATGGCGGCGCGCCACTCTGAACTGTTGGCCGGGGCCATCGTCATGGCGGGGTCGCCCGGGGACAGGGACCTCGAGACCATAGTTTCCACCCCCCTCTTCCTCATTCACAGCCCGGATGACGAGGTAATTCCGTTCGCGCCGGTCGAGCAGGCCTACCTCGAGCTCGCGGGACGCGACTATCCGATCGAGATGAGGGTGCTCCCAGGGGCCGGCCACTACAACATGGGCGCTTACATTCCGGCGCTTCGCGCGGCGGGGGACTGGATGCTCGCGCGCTGGAGCGAGGGCACGCCCTAGTGTGGAAACGCGACCGTCCCTCGACTCGTAGAGTCTACGAGTCACTCCCCTAGCAGGCGCCTAGGCGGCAATGTATCCGCTCTTCCAAGACCTACGGGTCGCCGTCCGCACGCTCCTAAAGGCCCCTGCGTTCGCCCTCGTTACCATCACCACGCTTGCGGTCGCGATCGGCGCCAACACGGCGATCTTCTCGGTGGTCGACGGCGTGCTTCTGCGGCCGCTCCCTTATCCGGATGCCGACCGGATCGTGCGGGTCGCCGCGGGTACGCTACCGCAGGCCGGAGGGGGTCCAGAGGCACCATTTTCGGACCGCGGCTACTGGCATTTCGTAAACAACAACAGGTCGTTCGAGGCCTTTGGCGGGCTCGGAGCGGGCGCTGCCCAGTGGCCGCTCACCAATGACGGGCCGCCGCTCCAGGTCGACGTCGCGATGATGACTGTGAGCGCGTTCGAAGTCCTCGGAGTGCTTCCGCAGCGCGGGCGCCTTCCGGCACTCGACGAGGACGTGCCGGACGGGCCTCTCGTCGCGCTCGTCAGTGACGGGCTCTGGGTTGGACGATATGGCTCGGACCCGTCGCTCATTGGAAGGACGATCGAGCTCAACGGCGTGTCACGAGAGGTCATCGGGGTGATGCCTGCGGACTACGCTTTCCCGACCACCCAAACCGATGTGTGGGTGCCCCGCCAGCTCAATCCAGCGAGCGAGAACTTTGGTGGGCATCACCTGGCCGGTGTGGCTCGCCTTGCACCGGGCGTCACCATCGAGGCCGCCCTCGCCGACGCCGAAAGCTTGATCGCCCGCTTCGACGAGATCGGCTACGGGCCTCAGTGGTTCGAAGGCATCTTCAGCGGTGAAGCTTTCGTGCGCACGCTCAAGGAAGACATCATCGGGGACTCCAGGGATTCACTGCTCATTCTCCTTGGAACGGTCGCCTTCGTACTCCTCATTGCGTGTAGCAACGTCGCGAACCTCCTTTTGGTACGTGCCGAAGCGCGCACGCGCGAGCGCGCGGTCCGAGTCGCCCTCGGCTCGGGTCGTGGGCGCCTGATCGGCTACGTGATGACCGAGAGCATGCTGCTCTCCCTGGTCGGCGGTGCAGCCGGCATCCTGTTGGCCTATCTGGGCACGCGTACTCTCGTGGCCATCGCGCCGAGCAGCATTCCCCGGCTCGACGAGATCGGCATTAATGGAAACGTCCTGCTCTTTACGATCGCGCTTACGGTGCTCGCGGGGATCCTCTGCGGAGCCATCCCCGCGCTTAAGGCCGGGTCCAAGAAGACCCTCGCTGCGCTGAGGGATGGGGGGCGTGGCTCGACAATCGGAAGGGACCGCCACCGCGCCCGCGGCGCGCTTGTCGTCGTGCAAGTAGCGCTGGCACTCGTGCTGCTCGTGGGGTCTGGGTTGATGGTGCGAAGCTTCCAGGAGCTACGCTCCGTCGACCCGGGTTTCGACGCCGGGGGGGTCATGACCTTCCGCCTGTCACCCCCCCCGAGCAAGTACGCGAACGGAGAGGCCACGGCGCAGTTCTACGACCAGCTTATCGAGCAGTGGCGCTCGATTCCGGGCGCGACGTCGGCAGGAGGAATCAACAACCTACCCCTGACCGGCGGGGGAGCGATCCTCACCACACAGATCGAGGACTTCCCCACTGCGGAAGACGAGTTTCCGCCCACGTTCCTCATTCGACGCGCGACGCCGGGATACTTCGAGTCGATGGGTGTCCCCCTCATCGAGGGTCGCGAATTCATTGCCGATGACCACAACGCGCGTCTCGGGTCGATGCTTATCAGCGAGTCGATCAAGAGACAGTACTGGCCCAATGAGAGCGCGCTGGGGAAACGTCTCACCACGGCGGGCGCTCCGGCTCAGGTCGTTGGGGTCGTTGGGGACGTGCATGACGTCGGTCTAGAGATTGCCGCCGAACAGTTCATCTACAAGCCGATGCTCGACTCCGTAGGCGGCGGCGTACGGCCGATGATGATGACGGTCCGGACCGCGGGAGACGTCGACGCGCTCGTGTCGAGCATCCGGGCGGCGGTCGAACAGCTGGACCCGGACCTGCCGATTACCGAGCTCCAGTCGATGGAGGACATTCTTGGGGACTCACTCAGCCGTACGAGCTTCACGATGACGCTGCTCGTGCTGGCCGCCGTGGTAGCGCTATTCTTGGGGTCGGTCGGCATCTACGGCGTCCTATCCTATGTGGCGACCCAGCGGACCTCGGAGATCGGTGTGAGGCTCGCGCTCGGGGCGGACGCTGCCAGTGTCCGGAAGCTGATTCTGTCGCACGGCATGATCTTGACCGTGTCGGGTGTGGTGCTCGGGCTCGTAGGTGCGCTCGCGTTGGGTAGGGTCTTGAGCTCGCTGCTGTTCGGCGTGAGCCCGGCCGACCCGCTCACTCTGGTGGCGGTGTCTGTCCTCTTTCTCGCGGTGGCGGCCGTGTCGAGCCTCGTGCCGGCCCAACGGGCGGCCAAGACGCCGCCCGCGGTAGCGCTGCGGGCCGACTAGCGCAGCCATCACGGCGTGATCGTTACCGTCCGTTGGACCCGCGCAGCGAGGTTGACGGCGTCCCCGTACACGCCCTCATGATCTTGGACGATGTCCCCAACGTGAAGTCCAATGCGCAGCGGAACCTGCGGCTCCGTTGTCATCGACCTCTGAACTCCCAGGGCACAGGTAGTCGCCTCCACGGCGCTGGGGAAGATCGCGAGCGTGCCGTCCCCGTAGTGCTGCACCACCGTGCCATGGTGGTTCTGCACTAGGTCGATGAGCACTTCACGAAAGCGATCGCGACTGACCATCGCGTCCGCTTCGCTCCGCTGCATCATGGACGTGTAGCCCACGATGTCTGCGAACATGATCGCGCTCAGCTGCGGACAGGAGCCTGATTCATCACGGAGAGATAACCGTCCTCCTACCGGGGCGCCCACCCTCGTTCGTGGTAAGGTGGACGGCGGCGCTGGCAGACTCGTACATCCCGGCGTCCTGTTCTGGACCGAGCGGTAGCAGCGGGCGAGGCCGGCAACCTTCTGCGGTTTCGCACGGTCCTATGCATGAGGAGCGCGCTGGCGCTCTCTGAGCTCCATCGCGATTATGCCGCTAGGCGCTCACCTCAGGTCTTAAGGAGCCGACAATGAGACTCTCCCGCGAAGACGTTGCTCCTCTAGCGGTGATCATCGCTGCTGGATGCGTCGCGGCGACCACCACCTTCGCGGCGCTCAGGTCCTGGACGCCCATGGACTACGCTCCAGTAGAGCTTCGGGTGGAAAACGACGATTTCGTTTTCAATGACCTGCGCATCGAAATCGTCGCGCGGCCGACCTTCAGCTATACGATCTATGGGGACCTGATAGGAAGGGTCGAATCGCTTGAAGCGCGTCAGCGTGAGGTGGGACAGCGGGTGAGAGACCTTACGATGTCCGCCGACCGCGCCAATCACACAGAGGAGGTTTCCGCTCTTCGGTCCATGAAGCAGGAGATGATGGACGCGATCAGCGGTCTCGAACGGGAGTTGGATCGCGCGGGCGAAGCTGTGCCCTCGCTGGGGTTCAGAGCCCTCGGCGTTGCCGCAGAGCTGATCAGGGAGTCGGAGCTGACGGCGAAGATCCGTTACTCACAGGGTACGATTGAGCAGTGGGATTCAGGGAGCGCCATAGCGCTCGAGCAAGACATCGAGGCGGACCTGAAGGCGCTCCGGGAGCAGTTCGTGAACGACCTGGCCGGGGGGCATGTACCCGACCTCGATCGCATGAGGCCCAATCGCCGGTAGGGCCGGGGGAACAGCGGGCTCCCTCGCTCTCCGACCTCATTCTGAAGACGCGTCTTAGTCGAACGGCCCCGGGGCGACTTCTGTCTCGCCTCCGAGGGAATAGAGCGGAGTCGAGCGGTAAAGCAGGTCGACTCCCTCGAAGGAGACGAGCCACTGCGTCTCACCGCTTGGCGTTACCTCGTGAACCGCCAACGGGCCGGCGGTGGGTAATCCTGCGAGAGCATCGGCGGAGCCGCCGAAGCTGATCACCGTATTCCCGTTGTCGAGCCGCCGAGCGGATCCGACGATCGGCGCATAGGTGGTTGGAACCGGACGGTACTCCCATGCGATGGCTGCCGTGTTGGACGCGCGGTCGATTTGGTTCACGACTGCGATATCAGCCGAGGCGTCCGAGGATGCGCCCGAAGGGGATCCCGAGGACTCATCGCGGAAGAATATGGGGCGCCACGGGTTAGACGTCCGTCTGTCCTGCCCCGATCCTTGGCGCCCTGCCGGTGTATCGCACGGTCCCTGTAGTGGCTGCTCACACACGAATTTGGAGTCAGGATGGGCCTCGTATCTCCTCATCCCAGGACAGGTAAGCTGCTCGCCCTCGTCGTGATGACGGGTCTGGCGTTGCCAAGCGCCGGCCTCGCGGCCCAGCAGCGCACGCCCGTCTTCACGCACGCCGATACGCTGCGCGGAGCACTGGGCCCAGCGCGAGACTGGTGGGACGTGACATTTTACGACCTGCACGTGACAGTGAGCCCGGCCGACAGCTCGATATCGGGACGGAACGGCATCACGTATCGGGCGATGAAGCCCGGGCGGGAGCTTCAGATCGATCTCCAGCCGCCGATGGTGGTAGACAGCATGATGCTTGAGGGTCGTTCGCTTAGGTGGCGGCGTGACGGGAGCGCGTTTTTCGTCGCGCTTCCCTCCGAGCAGAGAACGGGCGAGTCCCACACGGTGACGGTCTATTACCACGGCAAACCGCGCGCGGCCGTCCGACCTCCGTGGGACGGTGGCTTCAGTTGGCGAGAGGACTCCCGTGGCGATCCGTGGGTCGCGACTGCGAACCAGGGGCTCGGGGCAAGCGCGTGGTGGCCTAACAAGGACCACCCGAGCGAAGAGCCCGACAGCCAACGGGTCGCCATCACGGTGCCGACGCCGATGACCGACATCTCCAATGGCCGGCTCCGCTCCACGACGGTGAATCCAGACGGGACGACGACGTTCGAATGGTTCGCGAGCTCGCCGATCAACAACTACGGGATCTCGGTGAACGCCGGGTCCTACGCCCACTGGCAGGAGACGTACCAGGGCGAGGACGGGCCGCTGACGATGGACTTCTGGCCGCTCGCTGAAAACGAGCAGGCGGCGCGCCGTCACTGGACCCAGGCGCGCACCATGATGAGCTGCTTCGAGAACTGGTTCGGGCCCTACCCGTTCTACGCAGACGGCTACAAGCTCGTGGAAGCGCCCTACCTGGGCATGGAGCATCAGACCGCAGTCACCTACGGCAACGGGTACCAGAACGGATACCTCGGATCGGATCTGTCGGGGACGGGGCATGGGCTCGAGTGGGACTACATCATCATCCACGAGTCGGCCCACGAGTGGTTCGCGAACAACATCACGGCGGCGGACGACGCCGACATGTGGGTGCATGAGGGCTTCGCCATGTACGCCGAAGGTCTCTTCACCGAGTGCCTGACGGGCTCGAAGGATGCCGGTGCCGAGTACGTCCGCGGGGTCCGTGCACGCATCAGAAACGACCGTCCCCTTCAGGGTATCTACGGCGTGGACTACTCGGGCTCCAGTGACATGTACGACAAAGGCGCGAACATGCTCCACACGATCCGCCAGCTGGTGGACGACGACGCGCGTTGGCGGGAGGTGCTGCGAGGACTCAACCGCACCTTCCGGTGGCAGACGGTGACGAGCGCCCAGGTGGAGGAGTACATCGCCCAGGAGGGTGGGGTCGACCTGGACGAGGTGTTCGATCAGTACCTCCGCACCGCAATGATCCCGGTCCTGGAGTACCGCCTGGAAGGCCGGACGCTGTCCTACCGGTGGGCTGAGGTGGTGCCCGGGTTCGCCATGCCGGTGCGCGCGACGTTAGCGCGCGGCCAGAGCAGCTGGCTGCGACCGACCGAGACGTGGCAGACTGTGGAGACCGCCCTCACCTCCGCCACGGACTTTGAAGTGGATGCAGACTTCTACGTGATGGCGAGGAACGCGGCGAGGTGACTGCATGGCGGGATCGTGGCTCGCCACCACGCAGCGCGGCTAAGCTTTAGTCGCCTCGAAGTGCGCCCCCACGATCGAGCCGGCGAAGGCCGTGAGTACCTCGACCTGGGCCGGATGGGCGGCCAGGAAGCTTTGCACGCCCGCATCCTCCAGGATGTAGCTCGCCGGGTACGCCGTTTCATCCGTGATGCGCGCATCAGTGAAGCCGGCCTCGCGGAACTGGCCGAGGTAGTGCTCACGGAATGTCGGCAAGCAGGCTGAGACCGCGTCGAGATTGCTCTGCAGGACGCCTGGGACCGGCAGGTCGGAGACCATGTCGGAGATCACGACCCGGCCGCCCGGCTTCAGCACGCGGTTTATATCGGCGAGCACGCGGGCCTTGTCGGTACTCAGGTTGAGCACGCAGTTCGAGATGACGACGTCGACGCTCTGGTCCGCGACCGGGAGCGCCTCGATCTCTCCCAGCCTGAACTCGACGTTCTCGTAGCCGCCCGAGCGCGCGTTCGCTCGGGCGCGCTCGACCATCTCCGGCGTCATGTCGACGCCGACGACCCGGCCGGTGGGTCCGACCTGACGGGAAGCTAGGAAGCAGTCGATGCCCGCACCCGATCCCAGGTCGAGCACCGTCATGCCTGCGACCAGCGAGGCGATCGCCGTCGGGTTGCCACACCCCAGTCCGAGGTCAGCGTCCTCCGGTAGCGTGCCGAGTTCTTCCTCTGTGTATCCGATCGTCTTGCTGACTTGCTCGGACGCAGGGGAGTCCTCGTCGCAGCACGTGGGTCCGCAGCAGCTCGTCTTCTTGGTCGCCGCCCGGGCGTAGCGCTCGCGCACCCCCTGCCTCTGGTCGGTAGCGCTATCTGTTGTCGTCATCGGTCCATCTCCTATGGTTGTGGATAACAACTATATCGGGAAATAAAAGGCCGCTGGGCGCCCATCTACTTCACCGCGCAACAACTCCCGCCCGACACGTCCACTCGAGCGGCGAACGAGCGCCCCAGCCTACCGACGAGTTGGATGATTGCGGCGCGCACGTCGGGTCCGAACTCGGACAGTATCTCCGCGTACTCCCCGGAGATGTCCGCCTGGATCCGCCGGCACAGCGCCAAGCCCGACGGTGTGCTAACGAGCCGCACGACCCGGCCGTCCTCAGGATCGCGTTCCCGTGCCAGGTATCCCTTGTTCACCAGGCTGTCGGCGATGCGGCTCGCCGTGCTCTTGTCCAGGTAAAGCGAGGCGGCCAGGTCGTTCACGGTAAGCCCGTCCGCGTCGACCACGCGCTTGAGCGCGTAGCACTGGCTCACGCTCACGTCGTAGCAGCACGCCCGGTCGCGGTCGCGGAACTGCACTACCCGGAGCAGATCCTCCAGCGCTCCCGAAAGGCGCTCTGCGTCGCGGGCCAGCGCGCGGTCGTTGATGATAGTTGTCATTCACAACTATCGGCCAGATCTGCGTTTCCGTCAAGCGCGACCCAGAGATCCTGCTGGTGTCGGAGCCCTCTGAGACTGCGTCCCTACGATCCGCAACCCGTCGCCACCGCGAGCGCTCGGCAGACGCGGCTCATCGTCGCCGAGGGCACCGACCCCACGTACCGTCCGAGTCGGTCCTGCGCCACGGTTTGGACGTGATCCAGGTTGATAGCCGACGGAGCCTTCAACCCCTCATCCACACCGACGACCACCTCGCTGGGTGCGCCGCGGATCGTACTCGTGATCGGCGCGACCATCACGGTGTTGAGCAGAGGGATGACCTCGGGTCGCGTGAGGATCAGGACCGGGCGACGCTTGTCCGGGGCGCCGAACCGATAGAGTCGGATGTCTCCGCGGCTCAGTCGCTCGGCCAAAAGCCCTCGTCTTCCCAGCCGGTGAGCTCCTCCCCGAGGCCGGCTCGGTCGCCATAAGCTCGCTGGTATCCCTCCCGTATCTCGGAGCGGCGCTGGCGTGCTAGGTACTCCCCGGCTGCCTGCCGCAGCACGGCTGAACGTCCCAACTCCTGGACCTCCATCGTAGAGTCGAGCGCCGCGAGTAGCTCCGCATCCATCATGACCTGTATCGGTTTCACGTGGTTACTTTATGTGGGTCTATCATCCACTGTCAATGTCAGCGGAGCCTCTGGAGGGACCAATTAGTCCCCCTTAGTCCCGCAACCTGCCTCCTTGCCCGGACCCAGCCGATGGCACAAAGGGACGCAAGACGCTCGCGGATTGCGTGAAGGCAACGCCTGTTGAGCGCACAATGAACGCCGCCGCCCTCACCCGCCTGACCGCAGCCCTCGAGGGCCGGTACGCCATCCAGCGGGAGCTCGGCCAGGGCGGTATGGCCACCGTCTATCTGGCGGACGACCTGAAGCACGAGCGCAAAGTCGCGCTCAAAGTCCTCAAACCGGAGCTTGCGGCTGTCGTCGGCGCCGAGCGCTTCCTGGCCGAGATCAAGACGACCGCCAACCTGCAGCATCCCCACATCCTGCCGCTCTTCGACTCGGGCGAGGCGGACGGCTTCCTGTTCTATGTCATGCCCTATGTCGAGGGCGAGACGCTGCGGGAGCGCATCGACCGAGAGAAGCAGCTTCCCGTCGACGAGGCGCTTGGGATCGCGACCGCGGTCGCGAACGCGCTCCAGACCGCCCACGAGCACGGCGTGATCCACCGCGACATCAAGCCAGGCAACATCCTGCTGAGCCGTGGCGAGCCGCTCGTCGCCGACTTCGGGATTGCGATTGCGGTGGGCGCGGCGGGTGGAAACCGGCTGACCGAGACGGGCCTCTCCGTGGGCACGCCCTTCTACATGTCTCCCGAGCAGGCGACGGGCGACCAGATGGTGGGACCGGCGAGCGACACGTACGCGCTGGCTTGTGTGCTCTACGAAATGCTCGTCGGCGAGCCGCCGTATCTGGGCAACACCGCACAGGCGGTGCTCGGAAAGATTATCCAGGGGATCCCGGTGTCAGCCACGTCGGTCCGGAAGGCCGTGCCGACGAACGTCGACGCTGCGATTCGCAAGGCGCTCGAGAAGATCCCGGCCGACCGGTTCACATCGGCGGGACATTTCGCTAAGGCGCTGGCCGATCAGGCGTTCCGGCACGGAGAGGTCGTCGGGGTAGACCCCGCGTCGGTCGGCCGCTGGAAGGGTGCCGCGATCGGGAGCGCTGCTGTGGCCGTGCTAGCCGTGGTCGCGGCGATCACCGGCTGGACCCGCTCCGAGGCCCCCGCCTCCGTGCTCCGCCAACAGATCGTGCCAATCGCGCCCGGCCTGCCTCGGCCGTTGGCTTCTTTCACGGCCTTGGCACCCGATGGGTCCAGCATGGTCTACGCTGTCGAAGAAGAGCCTGGAGCCTGGCAGCTGTGGCTCAAGCCTCGGAATGCAGACGAGCCCACCGCGCTGCCCGGCACCGCACAGGCTCAAAATGTCACGTACAGCCCCAACAGCGAATGGATCGCCTTCGTCAGCGGAAACGAGCTGAAGAAGCGACCTGTCGGGGATGGCTCCACGGTCACCCTGGCGGAAGACCTGCCGCCGTCTGCCCCCACTAGCCAGAACGCGCTCGCCTGGCTGGACGACGGAACCATCGTTTACGAGATGCCGGCACCAAGAAGGATGATGCGCATTCCGGAGAACGGGGGTGCAGCGAAGACGGCAGTCGACTTCGACCAATTGGGGTACCTAAACCTCTCGTTCGCCGGCGCCCTTCCGGGTTCTCGCGGAGTGCTTGTCACCGTTTGTAGCGGAGCTTGTGGATCAACCCCGATCGAATTTGCGGTCTGGGACTTTGCGGCAGACAGCCTCCGCATTCTGTCCACCGACGTGGTGCGGGGATGGTACACGCCGACGGGTCACCTCATGTACGTACGCGCCGACGGCGCGGTCTTCGCGGCGCCGTTCGATCTGGATGCACTCGAACTCACCGGACCTGGCATCCCCCTTTTCGACGGGGTCAGTGTCACCACGACATCGCCAGAGTTGGTGGTCGGTGCGGACGGCACCCTGCTCTACGGTATTGGTGGGACAACGGATGAGCAGCGTAGCCTCGTGTGGGTCGACCCCTCGGGGGCCGCCGAGCCTGTCGACCCAACGATGAGCTCCGATTTCAACATACGAACGGTCGCCCTTTCGCCCACGGGCGATCGAGTCGCCTTTACGGCGACGAGTGCCCTGGGCGTCCAACTCTGGGTAAAGGAGCTACCGGCTGGGCCGATAACGCAGCTCACCACCGACGGGGGGTTCACCCGCCGGCCGACTTGGGTTCCTGGCGGACAGGCGATTGCCTATGTGACCGACAGGGGGGTGGGTGGGTATCAGGCCCGCACCATCCGTGCGGATGGCAGCGCCGAGGCCGTGTTCGACGTTCTGCTCGAGCGTGACCGAGGTGTTCGCGAGGTCGCGTTCACGAGGGACGGAGCCACCCTGCTGTTTACCGAGGGTGATCCCACCGGTGATGGCTCGGACCTGATGTCACAGCACGCGACATCGGGTGCGGATCCGGCGCCCCTGTTCGCTTCCGACTTCTCAGAGTATGCGCTGGCGCTCTCCCCGGACGAGCGATGGATGGCGTATGTGTCAACGACCGCAGCCGGGCGACAGGAGGTTTACGTCCGCCCCTATCCCGAAACAGACACCCGCATCCAGGTCTCGACGAATGGTGGCTTCAGCCCGGTATGGGCTCACGACAGCCCGGAGCTGTTCTACATAGATGACGACCGGTGGATGTCCGTCGCGACATATGGGTTGGACCCCACCTTCGTCGTCACCGATCGTGAGCGGCTCTTCGACGTTGATGGGTCACGCTTCTATGGAGAAAGCACAGAGTGGAGGATCTTCGATGTCGCCCAAGACGACGTGCGCTTCCTGATGATCTTGGAAGGCGATGTCGTCAGCGGGGAGGATCGGCAGTTGGCGAGAGTCATTTACGTCCAGAACTACTGGGAGGAGCTGCTGGAGCGGGTTGGGGGGTGACGTTTCGCTGAGGCGACCCTCCTAACGCCTCTCCCAGTCCACCCCCGACAGCCCCGCCAACGCCAGATGCAGCGCGTGCGTCCCCTTTCGCCCGCCCCCCTGTGCGATGACGGCCGTATAGAGCTGGAACGCCAACGCCAACCCCGGCAGCGCGAGGTTCATGCGCTTCGCCTCCGACAGTGCGATCCCCATGTCCTTCACGAAGTGCTCGACGAAGAAGCCGGGATCGAAGTTGTTCGCGATCATGCGCGTGCCGAGGTTCGAGAGCGACCAGCTCCCTGCGGCCCCCGAGGCGACGGACTGCATGACGGTCTCGAGGTCCAGCCCGGCCTTGTGGGCATAGAGCAGCCCCTCGCACACCCCGATCATGTTCGACGCGATGAGCGTCTGGTTCACCATCTTCGTGTGCTGCCCCGCGCCCGGCCCGCCCTGTCGCACAACAGCCTTGCCCATCGCTTCCCAGCATGGCTGCAATGCGGTCACGACGTCCTCGTCACCACCAATCATGATGGAGAGCCGCGCCTCCTGAGCACCCACGTCGCCGCCGGAGACCGGGGCGTCCACGCTCGCGACCCCCTTGGCCTTCGCGGCCTCGTAGATCTCGACCGCGAGCGACGGCTCGCTCGTGGTCATGTCCACGAGCACATTGCCGGCCTCACAACCCGCTAGCGCGCCCGAATCACCCAGCAGCACCTCACGTACGTCGCTCGGGAAGCCCACGATGCTGAAGACCACATCGCTATTCTCGGCGACGGCCTTGGGGCTGGCCGCCCACGTCGCGCCCTTCGCGATCACCGAGTCGGCGGTCGACTTCGTGCGGGTGTAGACCGTGGCGGAAAACCCCTGGTCGAGGATGTGACCGCACATGCTACGGCCCATCACTCCGAGGCCGATCCATCCGATTCGGGTCTTGCCGGGCTGTACGTTCATTGCGTTGCATCACTCCGGGAGCGGTAAACGCTCCTCGCTGATGGGGAGGAACGGGCGGGGCACATTGTGGGGCGGGATCGGGGGGTCGCAAGTGGGACCCCAGGCAACTCCTACCTACGCGTCCACAGGAGGACGACCCCGCAGGGATTGAGCCCGGCGTATTGAACGGGCGCCTGTGCCCCGACGTAGACCTCCATCGCATCGAGCCATTCGGGCGGAATCTGGTTTAGATCCGGGGATGTCCGCACGCCGTCGATGTACACTTCCATAACGCACGGACCACTCGTGAAGGAGCTGCCCCGCGGGCTCACGGCGAGCGTCGGATCGCCCAGGTTGGCCGCCCTCTGCAGCCTCACGCCCGGGACTCGCTCGATCGCCTGCGACACTTCGAAGGGAGCGATGCGGTCGAGATCTTCACGGGAGAGTTGACGACCCGTGCCCCGACGGGCCCTGTCGTAGTAGCCGCTCTGTTCAAGGAATGCGGAGTGAACCGTCACTTCGATGGCGGCCAGCTCGATCGCCTGCGGAGACATTTCGACCGTCACTTCCGACGTGCGTCCCGGTTGTAGGACGATGGTCGCCACGCGAGGAGCGTATCCCAGGCGGGTGAAGCTGATTCGGACCACCCCGGGTTCGACGTCCGTCAGAGCGAACAGGCCGCGCTGGCTGCTCAGCGTCCGGACCCGGTCTTGGCCGATCACCCTGATGTCCACGTCCCGGATCGCTCCATTCCCCCCGTCGCTCACCCGCCCTTCGACCCGTCCGGGGGCGGTCGGGTTCTGCGCCTCGTCATGCTGGAGTAGGAGTAGGAACTGAGAGCCTCCTGGCACCTGGAGCTCCCCGACGAGAGCGACATAGTCGAGACGCTCGACCCTCAGCTGATAGGTGCCCGCCGGAAGACGCCCAAGCGAGACGAGCCCCTGTGCGTTTGACACCTGCCGGATGTTTAGAGCCGGCACCTCGACCAGCGCGCCGGATAGTGCCGTCGTGGTCTCTGCGTCGGCGACCCGCCCTCTCTTGAGGTAGCGCGGCGCTGAAGCGTCTCCTGCATCTGGCTCATTCAACGAAGCGAGGAGGTCGCACGCGAGCTGCTCCGACCCCTCGCAGGCGATCTGATAGCGGCCCCGCGCTTCACCGAGGTCCTGCTCTCCGCCGAGCCCCTCCTCGTACATGAGTCCGAGATTCGTGCAGCCGACGAGTTCACCGCCCTCACAGGCCCGGCGGTAGAGGTCACGGGCGCGAACGAAGTCCTGAGGGACGCCTTGTCCCAGCTCGGACATGAGTCCGAACACGGCGCACGCACCAAAGTCCCCGTCGTCGCAGGCCTCTTGGTAGAGGCGCTCGGTGAGCTGCGCGGAAGCGGCTCGGGGCAGACACAAGGCACCGGCCAGTAGCACCAACGCGGGAGCGATGCGCATCAGAAGCACTCCCCGAAAGGGGTGATGATAGGGCTTCGCAGAGGCAGATCTCTGGTGGCCATCTCCATGATGAACGACCTGGTGAAGATCTGAAGCATCACAGGGCGGCCCGGCCCCTGGAAATCGAGGAGCTCCACCCGCTCGATCTCCTCTGGCACAAGGTGGGCGAGCGTCGTCGCAGCAATGTCGGCAGCGTAGGGCCCGCTGCTACCGTCCGTCTGACGCTCGTCGATAAACGTGCATACGATGCGCCTTAGGATCCGCTCGGGGTATCGGAACTCCAGCATAGTGCCGGCCGTGTGCGCGCCTGTATACCTGAGCACGTCCTGCCGATCGAGGACGCCATTCCCCACCAAGGCGCGACCCACGGCGCGCTGGTCGAGTCTGTCGACCTGCATGGCGATCATGGGCTTCCGCGAACGGGTCGTGCGCCAGATCGAAGACGTATCGCTCGTCGTCGTCGGGAATGAAGGCGGTATCGATCGGCAGATACCCGAAGGCCCTGACCGTCATCCTTACAGGCACGCCCTCAGGCGGGTCGTCGACATCGAAACGCCCGTGCGTGTCGGTCCACACCGGATCCCGCCCACGTACGAGCACCTGCGCGTCCACTACGATGAAGTCGCGCACGGGGTCGCGCACGCGCCCATTGAAGTCGAGCGTCCCGGCTTCGACGACGATGGCATCGAGCGGTACCGGGGACGGCTCCAGCGGCAACTCCATGGTCACGTCCATTTCAGCGGCCACCGAGACCGACCGGCTGAGCGTCGCATAGCCGAACGCATCGACGCGCAGCGTATAGTCGCCTGCTGCCACGCCCCGGAAGCGGAACCTGCCCTCGGTGTTGGTGAGCGTGGAGCCGTATCCCTCAAGGGTCACGATCGCGTTCTGGACGCTCACGTCCGAGTCCGCTTCGGCCTGTGCCCAGGCCGAAGCGGGAAGGGCCGCGAACAGCCCCAGCGCAGCGATCACCCAGCAGGTCCGCAGTACAGCGCATCCCGACAAGTCGCTCACTTGTGTCACGGCTGCCAACCCCCTCGGTCGGAACCCACCTCGGGATCAGGATAGGGGCGGGTCGGCGCAGGGGCCAGTGCTGGGAGCGTGCATGACAACTGTCAGCACTTGGCGCCACCCGCGATTTGTAGTCAGCTCGGCTAACATGCGCAGAAGTCCTAGTCAGACCTCACGTTAGCCGGCCTCAAGTGTACCCCCTCCAGAGCCGGATCGCGAGTCCGCGGAACACCGGAGCAGCCCGATGGCGAACCGGCGCCCCGAGCCTAACATCCAGTCGGAACACGATATACGCACTCCCATGCGCGTGGGCCCGCCCAAAACAAGGGTCCTGGCGACATACCAAGGGGTCCCCGCGAATGTCCACAGCCTCCGCACCCAGGGGGGGGCCTGGCGCATCCGCCTGGTGCCGGAAGAGGGGGTGCTCACGTGTCCACGACCGCCAAACTGGTTGTGACCCCAACTAGCACATGGCATAAGACGTCAATACACCCGTACTGACGCCTTCGAGGCATGCCAGCTAACCCTTGTTGGGGTGTCTCCGTCCACATCCCCAGCAGGTCGGCGTATATAACGTCAATACGTCCGTATTGACCTCAGGCGGCCGGTCCTCCACCGTGACCATACGGCCGCCTCGGCCCTATTGGCCTCTTTAAACGCAGATCTCATCTCACAACAAATCGAAGTAGAATTCTATTTCCTTGGTGGAGCCCCGATCTTCCAAGCCTTCGCGTCGACTCCTACGACAGCGCATATCGATGCGATGTTCCAGCCGGCTGAGGTGGTAAGTGACGCCGCCCAGCGGATCGCTGGCCGCGAGGCGGTCGACGATGATTGGGTCCACGAGAGCATCCGGACCCTGGTGGGGGGGAGAGCGGATTCCGCCGCTCATGTCGAGCTGTCGAATGTACGGGTCTTTATGCCGCGGCCCGAGTACGTCCTGGCTGTGAAGTGCGCCGCGATGGGCCTCGGCGACGACTTCCACGAGATGGAGGACGTTCGCTATGTCCTCCGAGCGATGAACATCACCTCGGCCCATCAAGCTCTCTCAGTCGTCATGCAGTACTTCACGGAGCGACAGTTGGCGCCGGACCTCCGGACCTCGCTCGAGGGACTCATCGGAGCGTGACGCCCAGCGACGTGATATGGCTCTATCCCCAGGTCTGACTGAGGGTTACCTGGCTGACCGTATCAACTGTCTCTCTCGTTCTCCCGTGGCCCCAGTCCAGTCGCCGCCCTCTAACGCGCGGTCTGACTACTGGTTACGCGGTCAGAGACTCGATTCCCTAAAGGGTCGCCAACTGGCAGCGCACCACACGGAGTGACGGCGGTCCCCCCAGTGGTCCACCTTCGGACGTCAGCACGACGGCTCCGTCGGGCCCGATGCTCACTGCCTCGCCCTGGATCTCCTGCAAGGTCCGAAGGTTCACGAGTCCTCCCTCCACAGGCGCGAGCGTGTCCGTGACCATCTGGTAGAACCGGAGCGCCTGGTAGCTTCGCACGGCGACCAACTTTCCGCCGGGAGACGCAGAAGCTCCGGTCACGCGGTCCAGAAGAGGGACGGGGCCCTCGGTAAGGCGTTGGACCTCCTCCAGTGTGACCGTGTCGGGTCGTAGAGGCGGAGGATACCGGTAAACACTAATGGCGTCGTCTCCACCCTTGGTCACCAGGTAGGGCACCTCACCGGGCATGACGAAGAGGGCTTCGATGTCACGCGGGCCGTCCGGTAGGCGAATGGGAAATACGTCAACCTCGATAGAGCCAGTGGCCTCCACCGCGAGTCCCCCTGCCACATCTGTGGCTACCTCGGGTTCCACGAGCCGTAGAAGGCGAATCTGGCCACCGGGCCGTCGCTCTGCGTTGTCTCCGGTGTCTGCCAGATACAGGCAGGATCCGCCCACCTCGCATGCGCCGATCTCGATGTCCTCCCAATCCCTGAGCCGTGCTGACACGTCGAACCGCTCGAGAATCCGGCCGCTTCGGTCCAAAGCGTAGAGGTCGGAGTTCCCGTCGTTGTGGGTCCATAAGACCGCGGGGTTCTGACGCCCGACGGCGACTCCGCTGGTCTCAAGCAGCTCCCGGGAGAGCACAATAAAGCCGCCGGTCTCGGAGCATCCCGGGCCCGCGGTGGCGACGGGTGCGCAGGCTAGAGCCACGAACGCCAGGCAGGACGCCGCCACCCATGAGGCGCGGGGGCCGGCGTGTCCCCCAGCGTGCAGCCTCAGCCGGCGCTCGGGGCGAACTGTCCGTAGGCCTCGGTGAGGATCACCCGGAAAGTCTCTAGGGGGAGCGCTCCCTGGATAGGCCCCCCGCCCACAATCCAGAAGGTGGGCGTCGAGCGGACCCCCAACTGAGCCGCAAGCGCCGTGGCGCTGGTGACGCGCTCGAGCCGCCGGTCCTCCTGCATGCATGAGTCGAATCCCTCGCCGTCAGCTCCCAACTCGACAGCCCAACTGCGCGCGAGCACACCAGGCTCATCGCTGCCTTTCCAATCGGCTTGTTGGGACCAAAGGCGATCCGTGAAAACGGCGAACAGCCCGGGAGCCTGCTCCAGCGTGCATTCGGCCGCTTCCGTAACAACCTCAGAGTTCCCGAACATCCCCGAAACGAAGGGCATGAACTTCCACTCGACCATGTCCGTTTCGATGAACTCCGCGTGGAGGGTGGCAAACGTCTCCATCTGGAACAAACGACAGTAGCCGCACCCGAAGTCGACGAACTCGATGACCTTCACCGGTGCTTCCAGGGAGCCCATGTTCCAGCCCAGCTGATCGATCTCGATACTCGGTCCATCTCCGGACAGCCGGGTCGGATCGAAGACCGTGGAGAGATCGCCGGCCCTCGGCTGGGCCAATAGCGAGCGGGTTGTAGCGCTGGTGTCGGGAGGGCCCGCTTCGCCGCAGCCCATCAACAAGGCCACCGCCAAGAACATCCATCCAGCTCGCATCAGTCCCCTCATGAAAGCTCCAAGTTGATCAACTGCCCGAGACCGGCCAGAAACGCGGTCCACCTAGCGAAATACCCGGTCACCATGGCAATGCCAAGGGCCGCGAGGGCACCCCCCGCCAGTCGCCTCAGCGGCACGACCCAATTCCCGACGCTTCTGCTACCCGCCAGCGGCCAGTTCAGACCCACCGACGTCAGGACGAACGGCACGCTCAGCCCCAGCCCGTACATTGCCAAGAGGACTGCGCCCTCGATCATCGTAGGCTCGCGGGTCACGTACAGTAAGATGGATCCGAAGACGGGTCCAATGCAGGGCGTCCAGCCCGCCCCAAAGGCCACCCCGATGGCGATTGCACCGGCCGCGCGCGCCGTAGCGGTAGCCCAAGGGGAGAGCAGGGCCTGTTCG
>Ga0114996_10002052_pt1 | contig 26389 bp, 19 predicted proteins | sample ArcticOcean_MG_C_4_FD_87039 | JGI IMG/M metagenome (GOLD analysis project Ga0114996, IMG submission 87039) | Marine microbial communities from western Arctic Ocean - ArcticOcean_MG_CB4_134 | ecosystem: Environmental > Aquatic > Marine > Oceanic | place: Arctic Ocean: Canada Basin | collected... | reverse complement strand
ATCCTGATGACCATACTGGTCACCGCAAATCAGCAGACAATCAACACCCTCGACTTCCTGAAGCAGACCATGATCTCACCACAGCCCCGGCTCCTGCCACTGTCAGGCCGGTAGACAAGTACCCTGCGGGTTGATTCGCGGCGAAGCGATAATGGTCTCGGCAATTCGGTTGGTGGCGGAAAACACCAACACCACCGATGCGATAATCACCGTCACATTGGTAATGAAACTGAGATAATAGAGAGGACTCGCCCGAATCGTCAGATAACGCTCGCCAAAGTACCTCAGGTACTGCGGAGCCAGCATGGCGATGATGGGGAACACGATTGTCAGACAATATCGAACGATTCCCTTGCTCTTTGCAGGCGCGGTCAACTTGTACTGCAACCGGTAGCAGGTTGCCATCACGGAAATGGTGATCGACAGCGCCAGAAGCAGACCGGGCCATTTCCAGTTGGCCATTCCCAGTGTGCGACCGTGCCGCGCTCTCTCGGGGAGCCGGCTGACGATCTCGCCCAGATAGGGATGCCCCGGCGATGAAATGTACCACTGGTAGAATTTTGGCGAGACGTCCGGCCCGGTTTTACGATACTTTCGCGACTCGATGGTTTTGTAGTAGCTGACTGCGCGATCGACCGTTCCCGCGGAAAAGAGATATTCGTGCTTCTGCGGACCGTCTTCAATTCGAGCGATCGTGATTCGCGTTCCGGGAATTCGCCACAACGGGAACTTTTCTAATCCTCCCGCTTCGGCGATTTCCTCCTTGCCGGGAATGTCATCCCAGGGAGGAAGTTCCACACGGTCCAGAATCTCCTTGATGCAAACCGCGACCTCGCCGGCACGCGCGTCGCGAGCAAAAGCGGGAAGCTGTCGGGAGTCGATACAATCGACAATGCGTTGGCCAAGATGGGCAAATTTCTCGTCGGAACGATCGAAGTACTTTTCATCCTTCACCACACCGTAGGCTTCATTGCAACTCTCAATGAAGCTGCGCAGTGTATCGCGCGGGCTGGATGTGTCGGCGGCGATAATCTTCTCGTCTGCCTGTGCGAGCGTTTCGATGGGATCAAGAGTCGCAGCCCATACAAAACAGAGTAGCGCTGCGGCCAAGCATTTTCCGTTTGTCAATCGCATCGTTTGCCCCCTTGCATTTTCAGCGGATATCCGTCAAGCGGTGCCGATCCATGCTGTTGCTGAACCTTCAGACTACCGGGCTTTTCTCAAGGAGGCAAGAACCTAATTCCCGCTTCGCGTGGACCGCCATAGAGAAATCCGATCCACGACCGGTTATGATGCGAACGACTCCAACACCGGCAAAAGGGACAATGATGAGCAATGACGATCTGAAGTTGCCGTTTGGTGCGGCCGACCTGCAACTTCCCGATGACTTGCGGCAGGGATTGCACGAACATCTGGATGAATTGCGGGAGAAATACCTGTCGCGCGGATGGGGTTATCGTGTTGGGTTCGGTAAGAAGCCCGCGCTGCTTGTTATCGACCTGGCGTATTATTGGACGCGGCCCGATCAGCAGATTGGAGCGGAAGCCGATTCGATTGTGAACGCCACCTGCGACGTTTTGGCTGCCGCGCGCAAGGCGGAGATTCCGATCTTCTTCACCAGCTTCGACTACGACCCGGCCGATCCACCCAGCCCGCAGAACCGCAAGTTGGTGATGGACATCAAACCGGGCGACGAACCACTGTTCGAGTTGGACGAACGGCTCGGGCGGCGGCCGACGGAAAAGCTGATCCGCAAGCGTTACGCGTCAGCCTTCAAAGCAACCAACCTGCACGAAATGTTGACGTCGCTGGGTGTCGATACGCTGATTGTGACCGGTATGAGTACCAGCCATTGCGTCTACGCCAGTTGCCGCGACGCCACCGACAGTTTTCGCGTCATCGTCCCCCGCGAAGCGGTGGGCGAACGCTGCGAAATCATGCACCTGGTGAACCTGCTCGACATCGATATTGATCTGGGTGACGTGATGGAAGTGGACGCGGTGGTTGAACAGTTGACCGACAAAAGTTAGCGGCCGGGCAACGCCCGGCGTTTGCGGTTCGACAGGCATGTGCTGCCGGGAATGTTCTTGCCATTGCGGCTTGGAAAGTAGAGAATCGGAGCTTGGTTTGTTTCCGTGGGATGCACCGTCCAAATACGGAGAATCTCAGTGCGAGGAATTGTTCACTATTTCACATTTGTGTGAACGCGTCAGGCAATTTATCCCGGTAAAATACTGTGGAACAATTTGCAACAGTTTTCGTTGCCCTGCTCGGTGAGGGTGTCGATGTCTGGCGTCCGGTGACGGCCGAATCCTTGGGAAGTGGTTTTTATCGGTTGGCTGGTTCAGTACCCGACACCGAAATCTGGCAATTCTCGCCTGGCACTGTTGTGCGTTGTGAATCGCACACGTTTACCGATGGTGATTGTGGTCTGATAGCCGTCGAATAAGAGTGAGGCTGCGATTGCGTCGGGTGGCTGGGGTCGTAGCGGAGCGAAGCCCCCAGAACGATGCGCCACCGACGTTCTTGCAATCTCACGCCAGTCACTGAGACGGTACTCGAAACGATCCTTCGACATTTAGCACGTAACGGTTCTGGGGGCTGCGCTTCGCTTGACCCCAGCCACCCACGCCCAACTGTGCTTCACGCGCTCACCCGGCGCTGCCGCTGCGCTTAGTGGAGTAAGATACCGGACACGCGGGGCGTTGCCCCGCTGGTAAACGACGTCACCAAGTTCAACATCCCAATCAGGCGGCTGCCGGGGTGCCGCTGGGCGGTGTCGAGACGAGGACGGCACCGCGTGCGCGGCGTTGCAGGAAGTAGGCGAATGCCAGCCCGATGGAAAACAGAACGACGCTGACCCACTGCGATGGTGTGAACGGCGTGGTGAATGTTGTCACCTCTTCGCCCCAGAGTAATGCCGTGCGAATTGTCATCACGACCGTCAACTCGTCGCTGCGCAGGTATTCGAGGACGAACCGTGTGACCGGATACGTGCACAAGGCCAACGCCAGCACGGCTCCGTTTTGGTGCCGATGCTTGAAGTAGGTTGCGGTGAGAATCGCCAGTACCACCGCATTGATGGAACTGTAGAGTTGCGTCGGATGTAGCGACATGGTGGCCGTCGCTGTGTCGCTGAGAAAGCCTTTGCTTACCAATGCAGCAAACGTCGCGCTGCCTTCGGGGAACTGCACCGCCCACGGCAGGCTGCAGACGTCGCCGTAACAACAGCCGTTGAGAAAACAGCCGAGCCGCCCGAATGCGAGTCCGACAAAAAACGACGGAATGATCACGTCGGCCATTAACAGCGGGTTGAGTTTTCGCCTGCGGCAGAACCAGAAGAACACCAGCAGCCCGAGAATCACACCGCCATACAGCACCAGCCCACCGTCGGGCAAATTGAAGATCGCGACGAACTTGGACCAACCAACTTTGTTGGCGAAGACGTTCTCCGGAAACCGGATGACGTACAACAACCGCGCGCCGACGATTCCCGAAACGATGAGCCAGACGGCCAGATCCCAAATCAAATCGCCCGAAAGGCCGACACTCTTCGCGCGACGCATCGCCAGCCACGCGGCGGAAAAGAAACCGAGAAACAACATGAACCCGTAACCGTACACGGGGATCGACGTGAAATTTGCGGGGAGCATCCATTGCCCAATCGATAGCAGGGCAACCGCGCTACCGAACCAGATCAGCACGCCGGACCGGTCGTCGCGCGTGAAACCGTCACGACGGACAGTAAATACTGCCCAATACACCGCTAGCGACGACCATATTGTGAGTACAACATAACCCAGCCCGACGCCGGTTATGTCGTCGATGGGAGCCATCGACCAGATGTCATCCAGACGAATACGAAGCAACGTTTGTCGCATGCGACGAGAGTCCTTGCTTTAGGGGGAAGTATTTCTTGACGCAAAGGCGCAGAGATGCAATGGGGCCGCAAAGAAAAACAATTTTGCAAACGAACCCAGTCGCGGATGCACTTCCAGAAGGTCTGGCGTGTTAGATTCTGTGGTCAACTATATTCTTACTCTGCGAAACTTTGCGTCTTCGCGCCTTTGCGTCAGATCGTATTTCCAATTGAGTTATCACTGTGGCGTGACGGACGCGAACCATTGTTTGCCGGTGAATTCTGCAGGCTCACAAATCGACGGGCAGGCGGATCGGTAGGTTGTCGATCAGCCGTGCCGGGCCGACTTTGGCGGCGACGAGACCGATCATTTCTGGTTGGGGCGATGTGATGTCGGTGAGCGAATCGGGATCGGCAATGGTTGCGTAATCGACTGTGACGCCGGGAGTTTCGTTGAGCAAGGCGAGCATTTCGCGGCGAACCAAATCGACGTCGGTCTCGCCGGCGGTGAGCCGTTGTTTTGCCAGCTTCAAACACTTCGAAAGTGACAAGGCGGCAACGCGTTCGTCGTCGCTCAAATAGCGGTTGCGACTGCTGAGTGCGAGGCCGTCCAACTCGCGAACGGTGTCGCACGTCCGAATTTCGCCCGGCATATCGAGATCGCGGCACATGCGGCGGATGAGCGCCTGCTGTTGGTAATCCTTCCGGCCGAAGTAGGAAACGTCCGGCTGCACGATATTCAGCAATTTGAGGACGACGGTGGCGACTCCGCGAAAATGCCCCGGTCGGCACCGGCCTTCGAGAATATCGGAGAGTCCTTCCACTTCAACAAATGTGGTAAACGTGTCGGGGTAAATCGTGGTAACGTCAGGCGCAAAAACGAGATTGACCCCACACTCGCGGCACGCCTGGAGATCCAGCTCGAACGCGCGGGGGTACTTGTCAAAATCTTCGTTCGGGCCAAACTGCGACGGGTTCACAAAAATGCTGACGGCGACGAAATCGCATTCTTCGCACGCCGTCTGCACGAGGCTCAAATGCCCGGCATGCAGCGCACCCATCGTCGGCACCAACGCGACCTCTTCGCCGCGCGCCCTGGCGGCGGCAATTTCACGGCGCACGTCTTCAGCGTCGCGGACAACTATCATGTCCTCCGTCGATGATCTCGCCGCAGTTGCAAATCGCATGGGTGGGGTATCCTCCATAAACAGCTGCGATGCAATGCATCGCAGGAGCTGCAACCTATTGGGTTGCAGCGAACAGAGGAATCTTACCCATCGCCCGGTTTCGAGGAAACCGGAGATCGCCGGTCAGTAAGCGTATTTCGGGTTTTTTACGTCGAAGTCAATGTCTTTCAGTCCGACATCGAGTTTCACGTTGCGGTAGGTGTATTCTTCGAGCAGCGGCGGTTTGTCGTTGGGGCGGGCGGGGAAACCCCAATGGGCAACGCGGACCGGAAGGTTCGTCTTGCGGTCGATCCACAATCGCGATCGGTGAAAGTTGAACTGCCGTCGCCGCCGGGGATGGACCGCCTGAATCACCAGATGCTCTTGCTTCCCCAATTTCTTGTGCGTCGCCTGCGGAAAATATTGCACGTCGATCTCGCCGAATTTTGATTCGGCTTCCCACTGATCGATCAGCCCGATGACCAATTTGGCCATGCCAATTTCGGTGATTGGGTGCTTGCTCTCGGACATCGCCCGAGTACTGGTGGGCAATAACGATATGGTCCCAATCAGCGATGCCAATCCGGTTTCGTGGGCTAATAGATTGCCAGTGTTTTTCCCCTTCACATAAATGACTTCGCGGCCGGCATGCGGCTCTCTGAACTTCAAATAGGCGCTCATCGGTTTGGTGCGGTACTTCAGCAGCGTGGTGTGGGCATGCACCTGCCCGCCGACAATATCGCTCTTGGAAAATTCTGCCGTGTAGTCTTTGGCGTTCTCAATCGTCTGTTGGCTGGACCGCGCGTACTTCAGCGCACGGGCGAGCGGATGTACCGACTTTTCGGTCGGAGCATCGGCCGCCGCGCAGGGTAAGGCGTAGATGAAAACAGTGGACACAAAGCCGACAATCAACAACCGACAACTGTGTGACGCGGTTGTGCCGCAATTCTTACTGAAACTCATAGCGTTTCCTCCGTGTGGCACCGTCAACGGGTTACCGACCCGAAAAGACATTTGTGCCGTCGATCTCGCCGACAAACCTGTTCAGATTGGAAACAGGTTCGTGGGCGAAAAATGCAATTTGTACAAGAACAACGGGGGCATCGATGCCAAATTTACAATTCCCGTTCCATTCTGTCCTGGCGATCTCCCTTCGCCACCCAACGCAAATTAGCTAAATTTCCCGTTCGATGCAAAGCCGGTTTCCTTGGTTGGTTCATATTCTCGGCCCTGATGCGGTCGCTCTGGTGCCGCCGGAAACGACTTTCCGTCCGCATTTGGCCGAAATGTCCAGAACATTACGTGGTTTGCATGGCGAAGCGAATTCGGTTCGCAGAAACGGAGCACATCCGATACCGATCACACGAAGAATCGCCGGCGTCGCGTTTTGGGAAACGGTGACGCCGCTCTCGCATGTCTGTTGGAAAAACAAACGAATTGGCATCGATTTCGCGTAGGAAGGCTCCATCGGAGGTTGGTGATCGATGGACTCTGTTCAAGAAACGGTGTGGCATCATCGCAAAGTTGTCGTTCAAAAGTTCGATTGTCGCAACTCTCAAGTTCCGATACAGTTCGCCCGCTCGAAAGGATTTCGAGCGACATTCGATAGGTTCAGAGGCCACACCTTGGGGGGCGTGCTCTGCGTGGCGCGACTCACTCGACGGCCGTTTTTTTGTCGACTGAACAAGAACACGCGCGACGGCTGATTGCTTCTTACTTCGGTCGATAGGCAATGACCCATGCCTGCCCGACCGCCGATGTCCATGCAATTGCCGCCGCACAGAGGGAAGGATCCCGCACATGCGCGTACAGGGGAGTGGTTCTGCCACATGGTTGATTCTATTTGTTCTCGGGGTGGCGGCCGTCGTCGGCGTCTTTGGCATGCCACAATTTGCGCCGGTCATCGCATCGTCGGAACATGTTTCCGGCGGCGATCAACTCTCAGGCGACATTGTCTCGTATCAGCAGGCCGGTGCCGGCGAGTCGATGGCGCAAGGTGTTGAAGACCTGTTCGCCTCGTTTGATGATGCCGGATCATCACCTGCGCAAGCCTCCTTTCAACCGCTGGACGTTGATCGCCTGGAAAGCCGGGAGCCGACTGAGCCGCGAATTGCCAATCTGTTTGGCAGAACATCGCGGCAGTCGCGGAGTGAATTCGACCAGATCGCAATGGACTCGCGTTCAAACGGAGGCGGCATTGCTGACCGTCGCGATCCGAAAAGCTTTGGGCGAGATCGCAATTCCCCGGCCAACGAACACGTGGGACAGCAATTCTCGGCCGATCAATCAGATGGCAAAGAATCGGATGAACGCTCCAACCGCCGCGAGTTTGACTCGCAGTTTGGACGTGTTGCCAATGAAATATCCACGGCATCTGCTGAATTCGTCGAACGCGAGCCATTCCGTCGGACAATCCCCGCCGGCAACAGCCAGCCAGAAGAGACCAGCGCAGTAGTTCGCCAACCGCAGACGTGGCGTGAGGTTGTCAGCCGTCTGAATTCACTTGGCATTCGCGACTACCGACTCTCTGCAGGAAATCAGCCCAACGAGTTTCACTTCAGTTGTTTCTTCTCGCCGAAGGAAAACCCACGAGTCACGCACCGATTTGAAGCTCAAGCCAACGAACCCATGCTCGCAGTCCAACAGGTGTTGACGCAGATCGACCAATCGCAAAACGGCCGCTAGGCAACCGTGTCCGAAACAACTTTTCGATCTGGCACTGTATCGTAACCCGAAGCGTGAGCGAGGAGCCAGAACTATCGTTCCTCGCTGACGCTTCGGGTTGCAATTGGCGTACGGCGATGGCATCGAGAACTTGTTTCATACAATTTCCTAAGAGACCCCAACGATGCCGTTCCACCCAGCGGCTGACAACTGGAATGTGCTGACGTCGGCGAGCAGCGATCGCGCGCCGAGACGGGGTTGGCAATCGTACCGACGCGCGTCGGCGTCGGAGTTTCGCAATTGGCTGCTGCGACGAAGAACCTCTGCGGGGGCTCTCGACGATACAAGTGACGGCGCAGACCCAACGTACCGCAGTCCCAAAATGGCGCGTCTGGAAGCCGTGTTACTGATTGCCGACGGTGCGTTATCGAAGCGCCGATTGGCTCAGCTGGCAACGTTGGTCGATGCGGCTGAAGCCACGCGATTGATCGACGCCTTGAACGCTGCTTACGACGCGGACGAATCCGCATTTCGTATCGAGCGAGTTGCGACCGGTTTTCAACTGCTAACGCGACCACAGTTTGCACGTTGGCTCGACAAGTTGCATCACCGGCAGTCGCAACTCAAGTTGTCGCCCCCCGCAATGGAGACGCTGACCATTGTGGCCTACCGGCAACCGGTCACGCGGGCAGATGTCGAAGAAGTTCGCGGCGTGCAATGTGCCGAAATGCTCAAGCAATTGATGGACCGAAACCTGTTGCGGATTACCGGACACGATGAATCCCTCGGCCGCCCCTACCTGTACGGCACCACTCGCTCGTTTCTCGAATCCTTCGGCTTGCGCGACCTGAAAGACCTGCCGATGTCGGATCGCCTGCGACGGAAGGAGCCGCCATCCGCAGAGGTTGACAATCTTTCTGACGATGCCGACGAAGCGGACAGTGATGTGGCGACGGAAGCAGATGACGATGAAGAGGAAGTCGCCGCAGCGTAGCGTTAACTCAGAAACCCGGTTTCTTTGAGAGACCGGGTTTTTCGACGCGCGGCTGTTGAGTTCGAACAGGGGCGGGGCTTCGTCAAGACTCCAGCCCTGGCCACCCGATCGCATTAAAATCTCATCATCCGTCGGCAATCGCCCGACGGGCTTCGACCGTCCCCCAGATTTCTTCCGCGATATCGTCGATATCGCGAATTGATTCGTTGTCGGCACACGTCACCCGGTGCCAATTTGGCTCTCCCGCGGCCAGTTCGAGATAGACCTGGCGAACACGAGCCAGATAATCGCCGTCGGCTTCCTGAATGTCGGCCGCCTTGTCGGTGTAGTCGCGTTTGTTCTTGGTGGCGATCAGTTGCTGGGCCTGTTCCGCCGGCAGATCGAGAAGCACGACGAGATCGGGCTGCGGCAGCTGGTAAATGTCGTGTTCGATCGTGCCGATCCAATCGACGAACTCGCGCCGCTCGTCGCCATCGAGTTTGGCACCCTGATGAGCAATGTTGGAAGCCACGTAACGGTCGATGACGATGGCTTCGTGCGACTCGGCCGCTTCGAGCAGCATGCTCCGCGATTCGAATCGGTCACCGGCGTAAAGCAACGACGCCAGAAACGGGTGCACGTCGTTGAGCGCTCCAAACCGACCGTTGAGAAAATCCCCAACCGTCTTCCCGAACACGGTTTCTGAGTACCGCGGAAAACTGAGCAAATCGGCAGTCTGGCCGTCAGCCGTCAGACGTTCGTACAAACGGCGGGCCTGAGTTCCTTTGCCGGAACCGTCGATGCCTTCCAGTGCAATCAAAAAAGCCAAGGTCGGTCGCTGCCTATCGTCAATGAGAAACGTTCAACGCGGGACGCGCCGCCGAATTACAAAGCATTAGCCGGCCGCCATTAACTCGCTGGCGGCACCCAGGTCGTCGGCCAGACGGAAATACTGATTCAGCCAGCTGGCCGACAGAATCTGGTCGAGTTCTTCGCCGATATTGCAAATGATCAGCTGACCTTCGCTGCGATGCAGTTTACGGTGCAACGAGATCAGCTTGCCCAAGACCGAACTGGTCATGTAGCGGACTTTGTCCATGTTGAGAATCATCTTGCGGCAACCAACCTGATCGACCAGTGTGAACAATTCATGTCCCAACAGTTCGATGTTCTCTTCGTCGGTCAAGTGTGCAACCATGAACCCAACAGTCGAAACATCGTTGTCCGTTTTGACGGTGATATAGGTTGGATGAAAGTCTTCAGCCGACACAACACACCTCACAAGGCTCTGAAATCACCAATGCTTGAGACTTGAAACCACAACAAAACAACAGCCACTCATTACAGATTCACTGACAATCCTGCATGACTCGACTTGCTTCCAAATACTCCCGATGGCTCGCGGCACCGCGGGCGACAACAAAATTGCCGACATCTTCCGAAGTTCCGGGAAGTTCCACCGGCACGTATCTGCGGTCCGTCCCGCGTACCAGATCGGCACTCCCCGCGGAGACACGTTCAACGAGAACTTCCAATTCGCTGCCTTCTTGTGAACGATAGTAATCCATTGCCAACTCTCGTTCCAGTTCAGACAGCCGACGGCAGCGTTCTTTGCGGATGTTGGGATGGACCTGTTCTGGAAAATCGGCTGCCGCCGTTCCTTTCCGTGGGCTGAACGGAAACACGTGAATCTTCATAAATGCTGCCCGGCGACAGACATCGACCGTTTGCTGAAACTCCTCTTCACTCTCGCCAGGAAAACCAACAATGACGTCGGTCGTAAATGCGGGGCGATCGAGTCGCTCGCGCATTTGCTCCACCTTCTCCAGAAAACGATCGACGTGATACCGTCGTCGCATCCGCCGCAGAACCGTATCGGAACCACTTTGCAGCGCCGGATGAAACTGCGGGCAGAGGTGTTCGCAATCCGCTGCAGCAGAGATGAAGTCGTCGTTGATCTCGGCTGCTTCGACGCTTGAGAGTCGCATCCGCCACTCGCCGGGAATTCGGTCAAGTCGCCTGAAAAGATGCCAAAGCCGAAACGGAGTCTTGCCCGATTTGCCCCGCGTGGTATCGACGCCGTAATGCCCGACGTGAATGCCGGCAATCACAATCTCTTTGTAGCCGTTGTCGATCAACCGCCGAACTTCGTCTTCAATGTCTTCGGGGGAACGACTCTGCAAGCCGGGCCGGACTGCGGGGATAATGCAATAGGTGCACTTCAAAATGCAGCCGTCCTGCACTTTCACGTAGGCCCGCTTACGACCATCGAAGTGACTGATGCCGACTGGCATGTTGACGACGCCCATTCGCTCCAACACGTCGGGCAGTTCCCGCTTGTCGGTCACCACCTCGAACACACTCGGCAGCGCGGCAACGGCATCGGGGTCGCGGGTGGCATAGCAGCCCATCACCAGCGTCCGCGTTCCGGGATTTTGGCGCGCCAGTTGGCGAATAACCTGCCGCGACTTCGAGTCGCCGGTTGATGTGACCGTGCAGGTGTTGACCACGCACAGGTCGGCCGCTTCGCCATCTTCCGCCTCGCGGTAGCCGTTGCCCTGCAAGGCCTCTTTGACGAGCTGAGTTTCGTACTGGTTGACCTTGCAGCCTAAAGTCAGCAGTCGGCAGGTCGGTTCAGACATAATCGGTGCCGGCGTTGGCATGTGTTTTGGGGGATAAACTCGGTCCCGGTATGAGCGGGCCATCTGCGACTCAGTATAGTCATCGCTGGCGAGAACCGCGAGAGATCGTGTCCGTCGCATTCACCACTGACGTCCGCTGGACTTTTGAAGCTCTTCGTACGACAGGTATGCCAGATAGCCGAACATCACGCCCAGAAATAATCCGTTTCTTCCGAAACTCCACGCCACGTCTGGGAATTTCATCGAATAGGCTCCCCACGCGGCAACTGCGCCGCCGGTAACGATGCTCAACTTCAGGCAAATTTCCATCCCGCGACGCGGCTTCGCCCACAGCCAGTATTCGCGACTTATCTGTCCCCCGTCCAAGGGAACGACGGGGAGGATGTTGATCAAGTTGATGATGATATTGAACCAGAACGAGAAATCGATTGCCGTCAGAACCAACTCATTGCCTGTCGTTCCAGCCGCAATTGCTTCGGGCCAATTCTGCATCGCAGCGAAATTGAATCGCGGAGACAACAGGGTTGAGCCGGGCAGTAAAATATCCAATAGTTCGCATGGCAACCAGATCATCAGCACCAATAGAAACCCGGCCCCCGGTCCGGCAGCCGAAACGGCGATATCTTTCCAGGTTGAATGACGCATCGATGTCGCGTAACCGCCTAGCATGTGCAGCACGATTTCGGGTTGCCAACCGAAACGCCGCGTCACGAGTGCATGCCCCATTTCGTGTACGAGTACCGCCAAAAAGATGCACAGCACGCGAACAGCGACTCTGTCGAGGTGTTCTGATTCCCAAGCCAGATACGCCGATGACAGCCAGAAAATGGGATGCACGCGCACGGGGATGCCGAGCAATTGGAATCGCAAATCGTAGGGTGTGGGAGCAAAACTGCCGAACATCGGGGGGCTTTTCCGGTCAGTGAAACAGGGCGAAAACAACTCACGGACTGTAGCGAGACAGCGGCGACAATGATACGGACGGCACAGCACCAGCCCGCAGCGCAAGCAAGGGTTTGATTCGCGATTGTGAGTCCAAAACCCTTGCTTGCGCTGCGGGCTGATATTTATTTACTGCCCGATTTCGGTTCTGTGTCGAGTCGGAGTCCCATCATCCGCATCAATTCCAGCGCGTTGCTTTTCTTCACCACGCCCGGCTGAATGCGGTAATCGAATTTCATTTGTCCGTCCTCAATTCGATCCTCAAAATGGATGTTCTTCGCCCGCACACCAAGCGGTTCGACGATTTCCGTTAGCGCCAGATCATGCGTCGTCACCAGGCCGATTGCATCACCCTCAACCAAACTGCTGAGAATTGCTTCGGTGCCAATGCGGCGGTCGTGCGAATTCGTCCCCTGCAGAATTTCGTCAAACAAAAACAGCAGCGGCAACTCATCCTGGGCAAGGTCCACGATTGACTTCAGCCGTGAAATGGCCGCATAGAAGAACGACTTGCCTTCCTGCAACGAATCGTTCACTCGCATTGCCGTACCGATAGCCAACGGCGACATGCGAAACTGCTTCGCCCGCACCGGAGCACCGGCTAGCGCGAGGACCACATTGGTGCCGATGGTCCGCAGCATGGTACTCTTGCCCGACATGTTCGAGCCGCTGATGAGAATCAACCGTAGTTCTCCCCCCAGCGACAGATCGTTGGAGACACATTCGCTTCTGGCCAACAGCGGGTGTCCCGCGTCGACCGCCTCGATGAGCGGTTCGCCGGTGAGCAACTCGGGAAACGGGTCGCCGGGATGTTCATACGCATAACCGGCCAACGCCGACAGTGCTTCCAGTTCGCCAACGGCTGTCAGCCAGTCGGAAATGTGCGAACCGTATCGGCCGCGCCACATTTCAATGCTGTGGACGAGATGAACCGGTAACCCCAGTAGAAATGCAATCGGTGCAAAGAACTGATTTCTCAGGCAGTTATTGAGACGCTCGATGCGCGCATGCAATTGTGCAATGCGTTTGGAAGGAGGTAGGCCGCCGGTATCGAGTCGCGTGTGAATATTCCGCAGCGGCTCGCATGCAAACTGCCCTTTCTCCAGCACGGTGAGGACCTCGGCGAGAATCTCCAGCCCCTGGCCAACTTCATTCACGCGAGCGGCAACGTGCCGAATCTGTCTCGAAAACGAATACGCAAATGGAATTTCAATAATCAATACCAGCAATAAGGGGGCAGAGCTTGTTCCGAAGAACAGCAGCCCAGTCACACTGGCCGTCGCCGCAATTGCGAGTACGATTGCAGCCACACGGCGAAACAGACCGACCACCGTTGGCGGCTCGTTCGACCAGTGTAAGAGATGCGTCTGGTCGAGATCGTCGTGAACTTCGGACTGCAGCAGCGCCAGTTGCTCGCGCATATCGAGGTGGCTGCGGAGTTCGTCGATTGCCTGCTGCCGAACGCCGATGGTTGCCCGGTCGGCTGGCGCAGAAAGCCACGACGCCAGCGCGTCTTCGCCCAGCCGCGTGCGGGCACGGGAAATGAGCTGAAACAGCGAACCACGACCGAAGACATCAAGGTCGCCCGAATAGGGATGATGCGGGTCTGCATAACGCGCACCGTCGGCCCCGGTGCCGCTCCAGTTGTCTTCGAGCCGAGCGATCCCCGTTTGAAAATATGTGACGGCCGCTCGCGCCTGTTCGAGCCGGGAAGTCACACGAGCATGCCAGACCACAAGGCCCACAAAAAGGACTGCAGGCAGGCACAACCACCACGCCGCTGCCGTCGATGTGTTGAATATGGCAACCAGCAGCGCGATTCCAATCAGGAACACAATGCCGCGTGCGGCTGAGATGCGCCCGTCGCGGACGGCGTACATGTCGGCCAACCGTTGACGTTCGTCGAGTCGTGATTGATACTCGAAGCGAGGATCGGGTGTTGTTCTTGCGAGGGCCATAGAGCAGGAGTGTTCCACCACGGTTTGAGTCGTCGATGCGGCGCGAACCAACTTGTACCCGATCCAATCTGCTCGAACCAGTCAGACCGGCACGCTATGATAGAATGCGGGCTTAGATTGGTACGTACGACCTGCTATTCGCGGTTGTTTGTGAGATTCGATTTTCAATTCGAGGGCGTAACGCTCGCAAAGAGAAGAACGCAGAGGCAGAATGAAGATGCTGGTTGAGAATGTGGTTTTGTTGAGAGGTCTTGATACAGCTGTTTTTAGCCCCAATTGGGCGGAAGGCCAAAAAATCTGCATTTGCTGATTTTCTGCGATTCAATCCGATCAGTCGCGGATTGACAATCAAATATTATTGTACGTTGAGATAGTCTCGAAACTGTTTCCCCTTACTTCGACAAGGTGATGAGATGACGATATCGAAAAGACGAGTTTTTCTGACGGCGATCATGTGCTGCGTATTGGCGGGACTGACCGGCTTGACGAACGCACAGGAGAAAGTCGCGGGCGCGAAGGCCAAACCGAAGAAACGCCCCAACCCGGCTTTTGCTAAAGTGGACGACGATCCCAATTTGCCCCGCGTGTTGCTCATCGGCGATTCCATCTCCATCGGCTACACGGCTGCCACCCGTGCACTGCTCAAAGGCAAAGTCAACGTGCATCGCATTCCCACCAACGGCGGTCCAACAACCAAAGGTGTGCAGAGTATCGACAAGTGGCTGGGCAAAGGCCGTTGGGACGTGATTCACTTCAATTGGGGCCTGCACGATCTGAAGTACATCGGCGAGAAGAAGCAGGTTTCGCTCGAAGATTACGACCGCAATCTGCGAAGTCTTGTTCAGCGGATGAAAAAAACCGGCGCGAAGCTCGTCTGGTGCAGTACCACACCGGTACCCGCCGGAGTCAAGCCGCCTCGCAAGAATGTCGAAGTGATTGAGTACAACGCCGTCGCGACGAAAATTATGGAAGAAAACGGAATCGTCACCGACGACCTCTACACGTTTGCCGATAAACAGTTGGACAAGATCCAACGGCCAAACAACGTCCACTTCACGCCACAGGGCTCCAAAACGCTCGCAAAGCAGGTGTCCGAAAGCATCTTGGCAGCGTTGAAGGGGAAATCGAAATAGTTGCGGCGCATCGCCAAAGTTAGATAGAAAAAGATTTGACGTAAACGCGCAACGTCGCAAAGACAACGCAAAGAAAGGTGTTTCTTCCGTTAAAACCGATGTCGGACGTTTTTCGCCATCGGCAAATATGAGAATCCAAACAAGCACTTTTCTCTCTGCGAATCTTTGCCTCTTCTCGGCTGTGCGTCAAATTCTCGACCCCGCGCATTCATGTTAAATTTCAAATCAAGACGGACAGGAAGAAATCGGTGGCGAACGAGAAACTGTTGAAGTTGGTCGGACAGGGACGAGGTGCCTTTGTCAAATGGCGGGCGAAGCATCCGAAGGTCATTCTCGACCTGATGGATGCGGATTTGGCGGGAATCGATTTGCGCGGTGCGAATCTTCGTCGGGCCGACCTGATTGGTGTGAATCTGATCGGTGCCAATCTGTCGACAGCCGCCCTCATCGGCGCCGATCTGACGCGTTCAAAACTTGGTCAGATCAAACTGCAACGGGCCGACCTGAGCAACGCGCTGCTGGCTTTCGCCGATCTGAGTGGCGCCGACTTAACCGGTGCCAATCTGAGGGGAGCCGACCTTTCCAAGACGACGCTGACCGGAGCAATTCTGACCGAGGCCAAACTCGACGGTGCACGCTTGAGCGACTCCAATCTTCAGCAAGCGAATCTGAGTGGCGCTTCGCTGAAAAATGTCGACCTGAGTAATGCACAGCTCAATGGCGTCGACTTGTCCTCGGCCGATTTGACCGAAGCGAATCTGAACGCAGCCCGGCTCGATGAAGCGGATGTGACCGATGCGATTCTGAATCGGGCCAACGTCAAGTCGGCTCAGTTTCACGACTGCCGTATGGGATGGACGTCGCTCGGCGGGATCGATTTCAGCGGTGCGTTGGGTCTCGATTCGATCATTCACCTTGCCCCCAGTAGTCTGGGTATTGATTCGCTGTTGCAATCCCAGGGAAAACTATCGGAACCGTTTCTGAGAGGTTGCGGAGTTCCCGCCGACTGGACCAACACGGTCGTGAATCCCGCGCAGTGTCCGGTTAGCTTTCTCGTCTTCAGCGAGCAGGACCGGCCGATTGCCGAGGTGTTGCAGAAATCTCTTGCGGAAGTGGGTGTTCGCTGTTGGTTGCACAGTAAGCCAATGGAGAAGCAAGAGGGCGTTCCCAGCCTGTTCGAACGACGGGGGGACTTGTGGGACAAGTTCCTGCTATGCGCCTCAACCAATTCGCTCCGAAGTTGGTGGGTCGACGATGAAATTGGTGCCGCGCTGGAACGAGAGGATGCATTGACGGAACAGCGCGGTAAACCGACCGAAGTTCTCGTGCCGGTGATCATCGATGGTTTCATTCAGGGGGGCAACTGGGAAGGCGTGAATAACAAACGCGTCTATGATCGGTTGTCGATCGATTTCAGCCGTTGTCGTCGAGACAAAGCCCGATTCGCGGCGGAAATCGAAAAGATCGTCCAAGCCATTCAAGGGGAAGACGATCAAACAAAAGGCAACAAGAAGAAGGGGAAGTGACACTGAGGCTCCGTCAAAACCCGGTTGTGGGCGAACTCTGCACTTAAAAACAAGGGAAGTTGTGAGCCAACAGAGGGTTTTGACAGAACTTCACTGTTAAATCTGTAGTGGTGGCTTCCAGCCGCCACATTGAAACAATACATGCGGCGGCTGGAAGCCACCACTACCACACATATCCACCGCGTCGCGGCTCAACGATTTCGTCCATTCTCATTCACCCCAGCTGGAAGCTGCCGCTCGATGTCAACCGTCGAAACTCTCAACGAATTACAATCGCGGGTTCTCTCGGGATTTCGCCTGCTGTTTCTCAAGACGTGGGAAGAAGCACGCTGGCAGCGCGAACTCGAACGGTTGTCGGCGGAAATTGGTTATGAGGTGGTGGTTTGGTCGAGCGGCTATGGTCCGCAGCCACCGCCGCCCGGTGAAGCGTCCGGCGAGGATTTGTCGGACCCCTATTCGTTCTTGCGTCACCTTCCCACCTATCCGCCGAACCGGCTGTTCCTGTTGAAGGACTTTCATTCGTATTCGCAGGACCCTCAAATCACTCGGTTGCTGCGGGATCTGTTGCCCGGATTGGTTGCGGACCACCAGCCATTGCTGTTTGTCGGCCCCGACAATTCCATTCCGCTGGAGTTGCAGAAGGACGCCATCGCCGTCGATTTGCCGTTACCCGACGTTGACGACATGCGCGCCGAGTTGGCGGTCGTTCTGCGAGAATGTGCTGAAGATGGCGAGCAGCCGTTACAACCCACTACCGAAGAAGAGGGACATCTGCTGACGGCGATTTCCGGTCTGACTTCGAGTGAGGCGCACCGGGCGTTGTCGATGGTGTTGCAGGGGCGCGACGCGATAAGTGACGACACGTACGCCGGTCTCGTTGCGGAAAAGAAAACGCTGCTTCAAGGCTCGAAGCTGCTGGAGTTTTACGCTCTGGAGGAGGGCCTGGGCGACATCGGCGGACTGGAAAACCTGAAAGAGTGGCTTGCCGGCCGCGCGGTTGCGTTTGGTCTCGAAGCACGCGAAGAGGGCGTGCCGATGCCCAAGGGAGTTTTTCTGCTCGGTGTGCAAGGTTGCGGAAAGAGTCTGACATCGCGAGCGACAGCGCGGATGCTTAGCTTTCCGTTGGTGCGACTCGACGTTTCACAGCTGCTGAGTTCCGATCGTGGCTCCTCGGAACAAAACATGCGCGAGGTGCTGCAAATTGCCGAGTCGATGGCGCCGGTTGTCTTGTGGCTGGATGAAATCGAAAAAGGGTTCGCCGGCTCTTCGGAAGAAGGCGATTACGATGCGACCATGTCGCGATTGATCGGCCAGTTTGTCATCTGGATGGAAGAGAAACGAACGCCGGTGTTTGTTGTGGCGACGGCGAACAGCATCGCCAACCTGCCGCCCGAACTGCTTCGCCGCGGGCGATTCGACGAGATGTTTTTTATCGATTTGCCGAACTATGCCGAACGCAAGCAGATTCTTCAGGTCCACCTGAGCAAACATGGTTGGGAGCCGAGCGACTTCAGCGTGCCGCAGCTGGCCGAACGGACCGATGGTTACAGCGGCGCCGAATTGGCCGAAGTTGTGAATGCCGCCACTGTTGATTCGTACGTCGCGGGCAAACAACTATCGCAGAAGGCATTGGACGACGTGCAGCAGCGGACGGTGCCGTTATCGGTCACAATGGAGGAGAAAGTCTTCGCGCTGCGAGAATGGGCGCGCGACCGTTGCCGCCGAGCAACGCCCGATGCCCGCATCGCGGAAATGATTGAACGCGACAAACGCGATGAGCGCTTGAGGAAAGCTGCCGATGAAGATGGTCACGTCGAACGCTGGAAGCAACTGGCCGGCGATGGCAAGTTGCCGGAAGCTGTCTGCGAGTTTGTCGGCAGCCAGACAGACGTTGCATTTTATGAATTACAATCGACGTTTGCCGAATATCTGCAGACAGCGGGTGACCAGGGTCTCGCGTTGCGGTCCGATCCCAACGCCGTCATCGGCAGCGGCATGAGTGGTGAATTGGCGAGCATGCTTTCGAAACTGTTGCGAGCCAATCGCCTGTATGTCTTCCCGGTCGAAGACAAGCGTTATGCCGGCCACGCAATCAAATTGCCGGTGATTCCCCAGCTGCCCGACGAACTTCTGCAGCGACCGAGTTGGCTGCCGGTTTGCCTGTGCGCCCGGCCCCCAAAGGACCTCGACAGCCGATTGGGCCGCGTTGCACGAGTGAAGTTGAAGTCGTAGCGAAAAAGTTGAACGCCGCCGCCCGCTGTGTGTGAATTTCGTGTCTCAAAGCCCACGGGCCGCGGCCCGTGGGATGGCGCGGCCCCGCCACGTCCCAGCCCATGTCAAACTGGGACGAGTTTAACGGCAAATGGGTTGGGCCAATTTGTGCCGCGACATCCGCCCACACTTTCCGAACAGGCCGCTTAATTGAGAGAACCCGCAAAGTTCGATCACCAGCTGGATCGATATTCAGCTAGGCGAGTCTGTTCTTGTTGTGCGGCAGCAATGCGCTTCGGCCGCGTCTCTCAAAGTCCGGAAATTCGTGAAGGCGAACGATGATGGCAATCTTCCAATGGCGGCTGGTCTTGCGTGGAATCGCGGTTTGTCTATTGGTGGCCGGCAGCCGAACAATGGTTTCAGCACAGGACGCCCCCCAGACGGACGCGCCCCCAGAACCGCCGGCACCGATGGTTCTACCCTCACACCCCCTGGCGACAGGAGCGTTTCGTGACACGGAATACGGCGACGTGCCGCATTACGGCGATGCGGACAGTCCCGGTCGCGGGTACGCGCACTACGATCACCCAAATCAACGGTACGGCCAATGGTATCGGCCGCGCGCATTCGGTTTGACTCAAACCGAACGTTGCTTACCCAGACCGTTTCGGCCACGCGGATACGGAAACTTGCAGAACCGACCGTCAACCTGCTACCGCGTCGATTACAATCCGTTTGTTCTCAAAGATCCGACAAATGAGTACGGTCCGAGTTACTATCTGCGTCAGCCCGATGGCCGCTGTGGCGGCGATGAGCTAATCTCCGTCGGCAACGACGTGCCGTGGTATCGCCTCAACGTGCGTCACCAACTCCATCGCGTCGGCAGCAGCATGAAGTCGCTGTTCACGCATTGAGCGGCCCGCAGCTACTGGCCTGTTGGGCTTTCGCCGACGATCAATTCGTTCTTGATTGAACGAACGCCCGGCTCCAGGCGGACCATGATGGCGGCAAGCCGCATCGTCTCGGCCGAGTTGACTTGCCCGGTCAATGTCGCTGCGCCCTGCTCATCGAGGACGACCAACACGCTTCGCAATGCGGGCTGTCTCAGTGAGATTTGTTGGAAGCGAATCCTGAGAGACGAGTTGATCTGTGAGGTCTCAGGCCTGCGATATGTGAAGGCGATTTCCTGTCGCGGCCGAACGATCCGCCGCGCGGAACCTTGGTTTCCGCGACCGCCAAACTGGCCGCCGTCGCCAAATGCTCGCCCGGTTGCTCGATTGCCGCCACCGCGGTTTCCAAATTGTCTCCCGCCGCCTCCCTGTGACTGCTGGGGGGTGCCACGCTGGTCTCCCACAAATCGCCCGGTGTTATCATCGCGTCCAACAAAGCCCCCCTGTGTGGCCGTATTCGTCCCACCCAGCTGGCTGCCGCCGACTTGCTGTCCACCCAGGGAGCCGAACGTTGTGGTGCCGCCGGTTATCGAACCCCTCAAGTTGGAGCCAATCTGGCTCGATGGCCCGCGATTACCGAACAGACTCTGCGTCTGCGCCGATACTGTACTCGCCCAAGCCAGACAGGCAGTCATCAGAGCAGCCGACAACAGCGTTTTGGGAAAACATCGTTGGCACATCTCATCACTCCATAATGAACGACACGCACGACCTGTAGTCGGTAGAAGACAGTTGAATCAAGCGACTTTGATTATACGTATTTTCGGCGCAACTGTAGCAAGAAAATCGGGGGGAGTTGGCGTAAAGTCAGAATTATTCGAGCCTGAAGCGCAAGCGAAGGAGTTCTCTGGAATCATCCTTCGCTTGCGCTTCAGGCTTCTATGTGGGTCACCTGGTTTGGGCGAATCAAAACCCTTCGAGCGGGTGTGGGCTGCTTTTTGACTCGTCGAGAGGATGAACTGCTGTCGTGGCGCGTTGTTGGGGCGACACATCGGCTGAAGTCGTTTGCGACAATCGGAACCGTTTCGCTTCCGGTAACTTATCCGGTTCCGCACGCGGCACGGCGGCGCGTTTGGGTTTCTGGCGTTGCTTCCGCTTCAACTGTTGCAGCAGTTGTTCGATGTGCTGAATCTGCGCCGCATCGTCCGCATTGGGGGCAGACGTGTCATCGACCGGCTCTGCCAGCTGTTTCGCAGACGTCAAACGTACCGGGCCGGACGCTTTGTTGGGGTCGGTCGGCTTGTGTTGATCTGGCGTGCTGACATGCATCGCCCTTTCGATGATCGATGCTTTTTCCGCTGCTCCAATGGTGCGGCGCTTTCCAGCGCCACCGCGATTCAACGAAGCGCCGAGTTGAAACTCCGAAATGTCGGGCGATGCTCCGGCCAGTTTTGGTTTCGCCGGTGCGGAAGTTTGTTCGTCAGCTTTCTTCTCAACCGGGCCGTCCAGCCGCACGTGAACCAGTTCCGAATGAACGGTCGGACCGTTATTCGGTGCGGTCAAGCGGACGCGAAGTGCGCAACCGGCTTGCCACGGATGCTTCGCAACATACGGAATGAAAATGCGATAGGAAGGGCCGGGCGTCGATTCCTGCAGATGAGTGGCCCATGCGTCTGTCGGGAAGTCGAATTGGTGGAGCGGTTTGATTTGCTCCTCATGCGTTCCACGGTCGTGGTACAATGTGACACGAACGTCGCCGTCTGAGGTTGACGGCAAAGGCGACCCGTGTGTGAAGAACATAATCTGTCCGGCAAAACCTCGTGTCGGCAAACCGTCGAGACCCTGGCCTTGCACCGGCTCCCAGATGCAGACGATTTTACGAACGGGATTGCTTTCGTCGGCATGCGGAACCGCATTCCCATTCCAGTTGAGCAGGTTTTTTCCCGCGCATCCCAGCTGTGCAACGAGAATGATGCCCAGCAGAACAAAACGCGACCTGTTGAGTGAATGACGTTTCATGGCAGAGTGATCCGTATCGGGACTGCTTGAGAGGAACGCCAGGGACGACGTTTCCCGCGGTGTACTTCGTTAACTCTGGACTATTTCGATTTCGGCAGGAACGGCAAGCGACGGAACCACTTCTTTCGTTTCGGCACGGAGCCGCGGACCGTCTGTTGGTTCGTTGATTGCACGCTCTGCCGACCGATCGCGTTCTCGTCGATCGGCATCCCCACGGGAATCTGATTGAACGAGGATGTCGGACCGGGCAGCGGTGGTAGGTTACCCGGCATAATTGTGGTGGGAACATCGTCTTCTCCGGCCGGAAAATCACCGGGTGGAATTGTCAGCGAGCCGGGAAAGTTGTTGTAGGGCGCATCCGCAGGGACGGCGAAGAGTGGACCGTGAACCTCTTCGGCGACTTCTTCCACATAGTGCAGCCGTTCCGCTTCGACCTGCTTGATCAATTCGGAGTCGGCCGCGTTGCGGATGATGCGGGGGGTCATGAAGATGAGCAGTTCCGTCCGACGGCTTGTCGTTGAGTCGTATCGGAAGGCCGTACCGAGCAGCGGGATATCACCCAGCCAGGGAACTTTGCGTTCGACGGTGTCGTCCAACTGCGTGATCATTCCGCCCAGCACAACCGTTTGGCCATCGGGGACGGCGATTGTCGCCTGCGCTTCCGTAATGTCGAAAATGGGAGATTCGACGACAGCGCCGGTCGTGGGATCGGTGATCAGTGGCACACCCTGGCCGGCAATCGCGCTTTTGTTGGCAATGGTCTCCATGACGATTATGCCGTCGGGTGTAATCCGCGGAGTGACCTGCAAAATGATACCGACCTGCTGCGGTTCACCAAGCGTTGGTGTGACGCCACCCAGGTTGTTGGTTGGGGCCGCCGTGATGACTGGCACCTGTTGACCAACCTGAATTGACGCCAATTGGTTATCAACGGTACGAATTTGCGGGCGGCTGAGAATTTGGACATTTCGCTGCGCAGACAGGGCGCGAATCAGCACGCTGACTGATTCGGAACTGGCCGAAAGAACCAGTCCGCCGAAGCCAAGGTCGCCGTTAACGCGTCCTAACGAGAAATTACTCAGCGACTGCTGTCCGACACTGGCCGCCTGAACCGCTGTGTTGTTTCCAAGCTGTAGGTTATTGAACAGAAATCCGGGAAGGCCTTCCGAATTAACGATTTGCTCGGTCGTTGTCTGCGAGCCGTTCAGAGCGGTCGTGGTGTTGGTAATCGTCTGGAAGTTGTCCTGGTTCAACAGCCCGCGATCGAACAGCAGCGAATCCTGGAATCCCAATTCGACACCAAACTCGTCGGTATTATCCAGCAAGACCTCGAGAATGAGCACCTGAATGATGACCTGTGCTGGCGCTTCATCAAGCTGATTGATCATTTCCACAATTTCGTCGAAATACCGCGGGGTGGCACTTAACAGCAGGCTGTTGCTGACGAGTTCCGGCTCGACGATGATTTCCTGCTCGAGCAATTCCACATTGCTGACCAGTTCGGGATCGATCTGTGCCAGATCGCGCTGCGATTGAAGGAATTGATTGATCGCGTCCGAAACGGCTTGGGCAGGGCTGTTCTTCAATTTGATGATTTTGTTTTTCCGCTGCCGGACGTCGCTTTCGTCGAGCCGCAACAGAATGGCTTCGACGACGCGTAATGCCTCGGCACCGCCAATGGCAATGATGGTATTTGTGCGGACATCGACGGAGAAACGGAGCGGAATCAGTCCGCTGCTGGCATCTTCGGCGCCGGTCACTTGTACGCCCAGTTGATTCTGTGCGTCGTCCGAGGTGAACAACGTTTCCAGAAGTTCCGCCATGCCGGAGGCATCGCTGTTGGTGAGTGGGAACACTTTGATTTCTGCCACATTCGACGTCGGCAAATCGAGCTGTCGGATCAGCTCGGCCATCAGCGGCATGCTTTGCTCCGGCGCGGTGACAATCAGGCTGTTCACGCGTGGGCCTGCCGTTACGCGAATGTCCGCCAGAATTCCCGATCGGATAATGCGGCGGGCATCGCCGTCGTTTGTCAGGAATTCGATGACGACCGATTTTGCGTCGCGTAACTGCTGTGTTGCTTGACCGCCTTGACCACCGCCTTGTGCACCGGTTGTCTGTGCGGGACTCAGCACGCTTTGAATCGACTCATTGATCACTTCGACCAGTTCGTCGGCGATGGCGTTCTTCAACGGGAAGACCTTCATACGGCTGACGGCTGGACTGGCGTCGCGATCGATCTTGCGAATCAACGCCGCAACTTCCTTCAGATCACGCGGTGAAGCCTGCACGATGACCGAATTGGTCCGCACGTCGGCAACGGCCCGAATCCGGGCGCTCAATCCGCCGGCCGGTTGCTGTTGCCCCTGTTGTTGCTGCTCTGGATACAGCGTGGTGAGTGTTTCGACGACTTGCGAGGCGATGGCGTGCTTCAACGGAAACACCTGAAACTCGGTGAGCGGATCGATCGGCTGATCGAGGTCTATAGCCAATTCGCCAATTTCACCCGCAACGGCCTTTGAAGCAATGATCAGGATGGCATTGGGTCGGACAACCGGAATGATGGCCGCCTGTGACTGCTGTGTCGTGCCGCGAATCTCAGTCAGCTGTTCGTAAACGGTCGTCAGCAGTGCGGCAAGTGCTTCGGAATTGACGTGTTCGAGTTCCAAAAGCTTGATGCTGGGGACGACGCCGACTGCCAGTTCTTCGAGTTTGCGCATCAGTTGCATGACGGCGTCCACGTCTCGTGGATCGCCAATAATGATCCTGCCGACGTTAGGCACATCCTGAATGGTGACTGGCCCACGAAGTCCCTCGACGCTTAACAGCGGCTCACCTGGTTGTGGCTGATTGCCCGCATTGGGCTGATTGTCTGCCTGATTTGGCGCGGTGTTGGCATTTGGTTTGGTGTCATCCGACGGTGTCTGAAATCCTTGTGGCCGATTGTTGGTGTTCTGCGCCAGCATCATCTTCAGCACAGGCCGAAGTTCTTGAGTGATTTTCCGCATGTCCTTTTCACTGGCGACCAATCGAATCGCGCGGCCGGAGCCGCTTTCGAAGGCATCGATGGTGCGGATCATCTGCACGATGTCTTGCTGTTGATCTCGCGTGCCGGCGACAACCAGTTCTTCGCGATCGGTGTCGATGCCGACCGCAAACTGAACGCTTGCGGAATTGGGCGAGCGTTGCGTGCGGCGGGCGGTCTGTTTGTGAAACACCTGGAACGCGGGCAGATGCCCCGGTCCATCGTGAATCAGTTTGGCTCGATCTTTCAATGCGGTATAAATGACCTGCGCGACCGCTTTCGCTCCCCGACGACGTGTGGGAACAATCACTGGCGACAAAAGAGCTGACGATTGCACGGTTGGCGACTGTGGTGAATTCACCTCGCGACGACCGGCAGGTTCCTCGGAAACTGCGGCGGGTTGGAGCAGCCGTGGCTTCGGTGGGGAGTCGTTTCTACTGCCAGTTCTAACAAGCGGCTTCCGAAAACTGTCGTTGCGATCGGCATTCGGGAAGGGCTTGTTTGTCGGCGTCGCGACGTGTTCGGCCGCTTTCGCTTGTCGTGGTTCATCGGGTTGGCTGGCCGGTACGCCCGGACGCTGATACCGCGTCCGCAGCGAATCGAGGTGCAGCACAACGAGGAAGTTCCCCTGCTCCAGCAGGCGAAATCCCTTTGGCTCGATCTCGCGGTTCAGCAAACGAACGGCGTCGGTTCGCGAGTATTTGTTCCGGTCGGCTCGCGTTAAGCGGCCGGCAGGAGCGCGTTTCATGACTAATTCGGAGTTCGTCTCCTCAGCGAGTTTGCGCAACACGCTGGGCCAGGTGGCGTTGAAGAAGTTCAAGCGAACGGTGTATTCGCTCTGTTCCTCCGAGTTTCCTGCTTCCTGCCCTTCCTGAAACGGCTCCTCGGCGGCCAGAACGGGAGCGTTCACCGCGAAACCCGATTCTTCGACGGTTTCTGAGGCGAGTTGCAGTCCAACCCAACCAATTCCCAGCAAGAGAATTCCGCCAGGCCAGCGGAGCTTCTTCCAACATTCTGTCGGGGCGTTTTTCATCGGGTAATCCTGCGCTTCCTTTCTATACAAACCGCCATCGAACAATCGTCCGACGGAACGGCGGCGTTAAAACCGGCATCACCATTATTATCGGTACAGAGTGACGCGAAGGTGAGAACATTATTCACCCGGACGCAATAGATAGATGGGGCAATAACCAAGGTTGTGGAGAGAGGCAGATGTGGAATGAGAGAGATGGGGTGTGCCGGGGCAATGCGGGGGTTGGCTAGCAGCGTGTCCGGATACCGGCCTGAACCTGGATATCATTGGCGAAGTGTTGTATTTGGTGTCTGGTTGACAGGACATTCATTTTTGTTCGATGAACGGGTTCACGGATGAGTCGTAAGT
>Ga0114996_10002051_pt1 | contig 26389 bp, 44 predicted proteins | sample ArcticOcean_MG_C_4_FD_87039 | JGI IMG/M metagenome (GOLD analysis project Ga0114996, IMG submission 87039) | Marine microbial communities from western Arctic Ocean - ArcticOcean_MG_CB4_134 | ecosystem: Environmental > Aquatic > Marine > Oceanic | place: Arctic Ocean: Canada Basin | collected... | reverse complement strand
GATGAATATTTTATTTCTGCTGAAGATAAAGAGCAAGATATTATACTAGGATTTTGTAGGTTGCGTCTTGGTGAAAGACCTGAAGCAATGCTTCGAGAGTTGCACATTTATGGAAGTGTAACTGGAATTGGAGCTGAAGGTCAAGACACTCAGCACAAAGGTTGGGGTACAAAACTTATGAAGAAAGCTGAAGAGCTTGCTCGTGAAGCGGGAAGAAAGAAAATGTTAGTTATCTCTGGAGTTGGTGTTCGGGAATATTACAAAAATGTTCATGGCTACTCTCGCGATGGCTGGTATATGGGTAAGAAATTATAACCCAAAAGCTTCTTGGAATTCTTTCATCTTTTTGTATTCTCTTGAAAGCTTTCTACCTTTTTCAGTTATTGTAAAATTCTTTCCTCGCTTTAATGGTTGTTCTTCGATTAGTTTCTTTGCAGTTAATTCTGAAACATATTCTTTCATCAAAGTGTGCGAAAGATTTGATTTGTAAAGAAGATGGGTTGGTTTAATTGCTCCGCCTTTGTTTACGATTGCCATTAACATATCATTAATTATGTCAATTCTAGTTCTTCGCATTCTTCACCTTCCTAAATGTGAATAACATTGTTATGAATCCTGCAAGTTGAACTACTTGTGCAACTACATATGCAATTGGAATATAAATTGCTGGAATGAAAATTAGTTGACTAAACATTAGTAATGTAAATGCTGCCAATGTTTGTTTTGTTTTATTTGATTTATTTCTAAAGTAAGTTCTCAAAGTCATCATTGAGATGAAGAATAAAAACGCAGCAGCAGTTAAGTGAAACACTAAAGTTACTTGTGTACTAAAGATTGAAGCAATTAATACAAAATACATTAATAATCCTTTTACGGATTTTGAAGTTTTAGCTTTTCTTGATAAAACTAAATATAATCCTAACAGTGCGGTTAGAGTTAGAATTCTATATCCTAGTAATCCTGTGCTGAAGAAATTGCTTGCGGGTCCAACTGCTTCGTGGACTGCTTGAGCAATTCCGAAAGAATTCTGCTCAATGAAATTGTAATAAATTATTAGATTTGTTAATACTCTTGTTGCAAATGCTGTTGCAAGCATTGCGAATGCAACTCCGAAATATAAGTATTTCTTCATGTTGCTGATTTTGTAGAATTTATAGCTAGTAAATGCGATTAATACCGCAACAGCCATTGTAACTACTTCAAAACCTGCGTCAATTCCTAAGAACCACTCAGGACTTAGTATAAATTTAGCCATTAGTTACTATTTAGTGATACATCTTAAAAGGCTTATGAAAAGTCATTCTTTACAGTCCGTTCATAATCTTTTATTAACAGAATATTGTACTATTTGTATGCCTTTAAGACCAATCATATTCTCTTGGATTGGGAAAATTTGATGCCGGGGATCCCGTCTATGCCGGGCGGGTTCCATTCATCACAACTCTTTTAAAGAAATTATTTGATACAACATTACAGCCCTGTAGTGTAGTGGTCAATCATCTGAGACTTTGGATCTCGGGACCCCGGTTCAAATCCGGGCAGGGCTAATAAACTTTTTAATATGTTATTTATTTGATTAGTTATGGCCAATGTAAACGGAATTACTAAAAAAATACATTTTAGTTGGGTTCTTGATGATTCCTTAAATGAAAAGGAGGTTGCTGCCATTAGTAATGGATTAACTCGAATGGCAAAAAAGATAAAATCTTTAACAGGAATTGATTATGATCTCTATAAAGCAAAGGCAGACTTTTCAAAGGAAGGTACCACAATTGAGAGTTATAGTTTTTTGAATAAAGAACTCAGAGAAACTTCAGATAACGAAATAAAAATATATGTTGTAAATAAACAAGTATATAGTCGAGGAAAGTATGAGTTATTTGGGCACCAAAACACTGATAGATTTCCTAATAAAAATCCCGAAAGGGCAGCAGTAATACTAAATCTTGATTTGATTCGTAGAAATTCTAGAAATAAAAATGATATTGAAAAATTAGTGTATTGGTTTGGTATACATGAAGTTGGGCATGTGTTTGGAATTGCAGGTAAGCACGAATATCGAATTAAAAATAAAACTGCAGTATATGATAAAAAAACGGGAGAGCATTGTGTAGTTCCAGTATGTAATATGGTTTCAGAGATAAATTATGGAAAAGCTGCAGACTTTGCTATTAAAAATTCCCGGGCAAAGAGGATACATTGTAAATATTGCTTGGCTGAATGGAAAGCTTATCCGAATATTCTTGAGAAATTAGGAAAATAATCTTACTTACTTTTTAGCTACCTTTGCTACTATCTTTTTTTTTGTTGTAGCCTTTTTTGCAGACTTTGGTTTGGTTTTCTTTTCTTCTTTTGCTAGTGCTTCTTCTTCAGCTTTCAAAGTTGCTTCGATTGCCTTTTCCAACATTTCCTTGTATTCTGTTCGTTGGGTTTCAATAGTAGAAATTTGTATATTCAGGTCAGTAATGTTGGTTTCAAGTTGTTTGATAAATTTAGAATTGTTAATTTCAATAAGTGATTTGTTGCTGTCGGGAGCACTGAAATTGTTTGCTAGTGCTTCATCGTAACTGAATTTTTGTTGTCCGTCTCTTGTTTGGAATGCAAATTCATGTTCATTAGAAAGAGTTTCTTGCGCTTGTTTGACAAGCTTTTGTTTGTGACGCAAGTAAATGTCAAGGAGTTTCTTTTGATTTAAACTCCAGAAATATATGTACCACCACTTCTTTTCAGCGTCCTTTTCTTTTGTGTATTCAACGAAGCCGATGGTGTGTAGCTTGTAAAGAGCTTTTCTTGCAGCATTAATCTTAATATCGAATTTCTCTGCAATCTCGTTTTCAGAAATTATATCTGTTTCTGAAAGCAGTTTAAGAATTTCCTGAGTCTGTTCATCAAGTTCGATGCCCATATCTTCGACTATGGCGGTTATATCTTTTAAATTTAACATGGATGCCGGGTTTATATTGACGCACTACTTCTAATTAAAGGTTACGTCATGCTATAAATGGTAGCAGTATCGCTCCAATTAATAACGCAATGCTAAAGAAAGAAAGATACATAAAGATTTTGGAAGCACGCTTTTTGTTCTTTATTATTCCGAATAATCCATCATGTAACATTTTTCCTCCGTCAAGAATCGGGATCGGTAGAAGATTAAATAATCCAATTCCGATGCTTAGGATGAAGAACCAATTTAGGAACTTTGAGAATCTTAATAACATGCCTGAATACCACTTTGTGGGTTCCATTTCGGGTTGATAACTGAATCCGAAGTGTGCCATTTCAGGATTATTTGGATTTTGTGTGGCAGTTATTTCTATGGTGCGATCCTCCAGTTGGAATGCTACTGTGTCTCCAGGTACTTTTGAGGCCATTGTATTACTGAATTCTTCATAGTTTGAAGTTGCTACTGAATCTATTGCGATTAATATATCTCCTTCAGTAATTCCTGCTAATTCTGCAGGATAACCTTCGGTTGTTCCTACTATTTCTAGGCCAGTTAAATCAAATGCCCCAAACAATGCTGGCGTTACTAAGAAGATCATCGCGACTGCTGCTAACGCTGCAGTTGTTATGTTTGCCCAAGGTCCTGCTGCATACATTGAAAGACGGTGTAGAATTGGTGCGTTTCGTAACTGTGATTCGTCAGGTTTTACGAATGCAAATGGAAGTATTGCTAATAATCCGACTCCTGCTGATTTTACTTTGATGTTGTGGACTCGTGAAATTACTCCGTGTCCTCCTTCGTGAATTATTAATAATGCGAGAATTGCGAGAATACCTTCTACCAACGGTACGGTTATTTGTGATCCAGGAATTCTTAGTCCTGGAATAACTGGAGATACAACTGGCTGAGGTGTTGGTTGAACGAATGCTCCAAAAAGATAGTAGAGCAAGTAAATCATTCCTGCGTATCCAACTAAAATTCCTAAGTATGACCAGTATTTTAGAATAGGACGAAATGTTTTTGCAATTTTGTCCATCAACTTAATTCCTTTTGTGGTTTCCCACATAAAAATAAGTCCGTGTCTCTTGAATTCTCCAAAAGTCATGACAAGTAATAGTGCGCGAGATTAATAAGTTTATCCTCGTCTGTACTTAGAAATTACGTCGATAGCGTCGATGTGTCCCATGAAAACTGCTCTGCAGCATTGTCTCTTAAGACCTGATTTGTCTAAAGTCTTTTTTAGATCTCCGCCTTTCTTCATTGCTTCTTTGAAAGCCGGCCACTCTTGGGCAATCGGTTTTCCGCATGCAAAACATCTTATTGGAATTATCATTTTATCTATAGGATTTTTGTCGCTTAGCTCTTGGAGCTGATTTGTTTGGTTTGTGTGGTTCGTTTCTTCGAACGTCAGCTACAATTAGGTGTCTGTCGTAATCAAGGTAAGCTTTCTTTAAGTCTTCTGACTTTGAATGTTCAACAAGCACTCTTGCGATTGCTAGTCGTGCTGCTTCTGTTTGTCCTGATTGACCTCCGCCCTTAATGTTGACTTGGATGTCAACTTTCTGAGCGATGTCACCTGCGATTATGATTGGTTCCTGTAATCTTAATTGGAACATTTCTGGTTTGTATTCTGAAATTGGAGTGCCATTGATTTTGAGGTTTCCTTTACCTGGCCGTAAAACTGCTCTTGCTATTGCTCTCTTTCTTTTTCCGCTAGCTATAATTACTTTTGATTTACTTGCCATATTTACCGATTATTGTTGCGAAGTCTCCAATCTTCATATATTTTGCATATTTTAATTTTGATAGGTTTGCTGATTTGATTGTTTCTAATTTTGAATCTTTGTATTCTTCTGGAATTCCTAAGTAGCACATAATTCTTTTGTATGCTGTAATTCCTCTAGAAGTTTTGTAGGGAAGCATTCTTTTGATAGATCGTCTTACGATTCTATCTGGAATTTTTGGAGTAAAAGGTCCGTGAAAAGGTTTACCGATATTCTTGAAGTTTTCAAACTTTGAGATAATTGTATTTTTTGATCCAGTAACAATTGCGTGTTCACAATTTACTACTACTATTTCTTCTCCTAACAATGCTTCTTTTGCGACTTGACTTGACAGTCTGCCAAGAACTAAGTCTGTTGCGTCGTATACTTTCATGCGATTATCCTTAATTTGTCACCCTTGTCGTCCTTTGCTGAAAGTTCGTGTAGGGAAACTAACTTTGAACCTGATTGTTTTACTTTGCCTAGAACAGCTTCTGAGAATCTCCAACATGCAATGTTAAGTTTCTTTGTAAGTTGTCCGCCTGCGACTAGCTTTCCTGGGATAACTACTGTTTCCCCGTCAGCGTATTCATTCAAGCTACCTAAATTTACAGTAACTCGTTTTCTTGCAGGTACTGAAAGCTTATCTGATACTTGATTCCAAAATTCAGATTTCTTTCTCAGGCTAGCAATTAACAGCTTCAGGTGTACGTTTGTTGCGTTCATTTTTTCGTTTTTCTCCTTTGTTGATTGTGATCTTATGCACGAGACAGGATTCGAACCTGCGAAGACACTAAGCCACTGGGACCTAAACCCAGCCCATTTGACCGCTCTGGCACTCGTGCGTGAGGGTCTTACTTAACCTTCAACTCACTCAAGTTTGCGCCAATATTAGTTAGAGCCTGATTAAGTAGTTCTTTTGGTTCAAGCTGTCCCCAGCTTTCGATTACAAGTATGAATTTATTTGGTTGGTTTTTAAGCGTTCCTATTTCCTCGTTGTCCACCATTTTTCTTAATTTTTCAAGGTTTTCTGTACCTTTTGCTTTTGATGGATAGTGGAAGTAATAAGCGTGACCAGCAGACCATTTTACATGTTCTTTTCCTTGTCCTGGAATTGCTATTGCTCTAAACTCAACTTTTTGATTTTTTGATAGATTAACTAAGGGAGTTTTTGGGTAAAGTATTTCTACACCTTTTCCTTTAGTTTGTAAATCTGCTGAAGTTACTATTTTTGGTCCTTCAACACTTAACGTGATATCAATCTTTGGATCTTTCATCTTGAAGATTGATGCGTCTACTTTTAGTGGAACTAATCCAATTCTGTGAGCTAGAATTTCATCGTAAAGAACTGATGTGTTTTCTTTGAAGTAAACTTCTTCAACTGCGAAAGTTGGTACATCATAAGTTATTGTTCTTCGGATTAGATTCATTAATGCTTCTGAAACGCCTTCAACCACAAGTTGAATTTCGCTATCTGTTGAATTAAGTATTTGAAATTTCATACTCTTCTACCTCTTCGTCCACCTTTCTTTCGGCATCCGCCGTGTGGAATTGGTGTAACGTCTTCGATTGATAATATTTTCATTCCGTTTCGTGTCAAAGTTCGGATTGTTGGTTGAGCTCCTGGACCAGGATGTCGTGAACCATTGTGTCCGCCTTGTGCTCTAACTCTTACATGCAATTTTGTAACTCCTTTTTCTTTTGAGTTTCTTGCTGCTTCTTTAGCCATAACCATTGCTGTGTTTGCATGTGCTTCTAATCTTTGTTGTTTTGTAAATTGTCCGCCAGAAACTAATGCAATTGTTTCTGCTCCAGTCATATCTGTGATATGTAAGATTGTATTATTGTAAGATGAGTAAATATGTGCAACTCCTGTTTGTGTTTCTTTTGGCGCTGCCATTATTCAGTTTTCACCTCTTGAATTTTTACTTCTACTTTTTCTTCTTCCTTTGTAGCTTTTTCAACTACTTGAACAAGTACTGGCGAAAAGCCTTCTCGGAATGCTACTTTGCTTCCTGCGTTAATTAAATATGCTGGCGAAGTAATAACTTTTCCATCAACTGTAACTTTCTTGTGTAGAATAAATTGTCGTGCTTGATTTGCTGAGTTTGAAAGTCCCATCTTGTAAACAACTGTTTGGAATCTTCGTTCAAGCAAATCTCTAAGTTGTAAATTTAAAACATTGTCTGCACTTGCATCTTTCTTAACAAGCCCTAACTTGATTAATTTTGTAATAAGAATTTTAAGCGCTGCTTCTTTTTTATCACCTCTAAGACCTACAATATCTCTTGCTTGAGATCTGAAATTTCTAAGTACCGCTTCCATCTTCCAGATTTGTTTCTTATTTGTAAATCCATACTCTTGATACAATTTTTGTTCTTCATCAATTCTGTCGGATTGCCATGGATGGTTTGGCGATTGATATTTTTTTCTTTGGTGTCTTGCTAGTCCCATTATTTAGTTTCCTTCCTTCGTGTTGCGACGGTACCTGTTCTTCCCGTAGATTTTGTGGATTGTCCACGTACTTTCTTAGCACCTACTGCGTGTCGTAATCCTTTGTATGATTTAACTTTTCTCATAAATCGAATATCAAATTGTTTTGTAAGATCTAGATCTGAAGATAGAATGTGTTTATCATCTCCAGTTTCTCGGTCTCGTCTTCGATTCATAAGCCAAGTTGGAATATTATATTTTGCTGGGTTTCTGATAGCGTCTTCAATTTTTTCGACTTCTTTAACTGTGTAGTCTCCGCACTTCTTTTTTATGTCTAAATTTAGAACTTTACATACTGCGTTTGCAAACATGTATGAAGAGCCTTTTGGCTTTGTTAGTGCGTGACCCATTGGGACGTTTCCTCGTATATCTTTGTCTCCGAGTCGAATAATTTCTCTGAATTCGTTATCAGCCATAACCCTTCTATTTTAAGGTTAGTTTTTAAAGGTATCGATGAAAAACCGCATTACTTGGGTTAAGTGTTCACTGTTTTTCCTTTAAAGGAAACGCCAAGAGTGGGATTTGAACCCACGACCCCCGAAAGGACAGGATTTCCAATCCTGCGCAATACCAGGCTATGCGACCTTGGCGTGTTTCTGGTCGGTCTTTTAGCTTTAAAAAACTTGTTCTTGCTCTATCTGAATGTTTAAATATTTGAAAGTACATTAATATTTATGTCAAAGAAGATTAAACGACATTTACACGAAGGAGAAGAGATTCATTATATTGAACAGCCATCTTGGTTTAAATATCACAAACAGTTGAAATGGTCTTTCTTGTTGATTCCATTGATTGATGCAGCTCTAAAAAAATATAGTACTCATTTGGTTATCACTAACAGCAGAGTTCTTTTGAGACATGGAATTATTGGAGATCACTCAAAAGGTGTCAGTTACAACAACATGACTACTGTAAAAGTTAATCAAAGTGCATTTGGAGCAATGTTCAACTATGGTCACTTACATGTTCATACTCAGACTGGTGGACATGCAGATTTGAATTTCCACTTTATCAAGAATCCAATTACCGTTAAGAAACATATTGAGAAGCGAATGAGAGATTAGAAATCTTTTGGAAGCATTATTGGTATTCCTTCTTCAATCTTGAAAATTCTTTTGCATTTCTTACAAATTAATTTGTCTTTATTTAGCTCTAATTCTGCCTTGTCATCTGGGCATGCTAAAACATCTAGAAGTTCTTTCGATATCATTTTATTTTTAGTAAATTAATGTCGTTTCTTATTGCTACACCTTCAGTCTCAGTTAATAATTCTTTTGAATTATCTCTTGCAATTCCTAGTCCGATTAATTCATTCTTTGTGTTGAATACTGCGACTTTTTCTTTTTTCTTTATTCCGTCAGTTAATTGTAATATTCCGTTGTAATATACTGGAGATCCATGACTGAATGGTTTTATTACTCCGTCATCAACCCATACTTTTTGCATCTCTTCTACTGCTCGTTCTAAAGGTAGTATAACTTTTCTTAATTTCTTTTCGTCATTTGAAGTTAGTGCATTTGTAATTGTTTTTGTTGACTGAGCAGATTTTAGGAAAAAGGGTCCTGATTTTATTCGTTCTAGATCATCCATGTTTGCTCCAACACCTAAATCTTCTCCAATGTCGTGAATTAATTTTCTAATATAAGTTCCTGCTTCGCATTCGACGTAAAGGGTTACATTTCTTCCTTCTACTTTTTCTACTTTTGATTCGTAGATTTCTCTAGTCCTTAACTGCCTTTTTACTGCAGCTTTTCTTGGAACCATTTGTTCAATTTTTCCAGTGAATTTTTTTACTGCTTTTTTGATATCTGCTTTTGGAACTTCTTTGTGGAGATGCATGTTTGCTCGGTAGATTTTTTTTGATAGTGAGAGAATGCTTGAGATTTTGTTTCCTCGGTTTAGAAATATTGGTAAGACTCCAGTTGTTATTGGATCTAATGTTCCTGCATGTCCTGCTTTCTTTATTCCTAAGTCAAGTAGAAATCTTGTTGCTTTTCTTGAGTATGGACCTTTTGGTTTGTTTAGAATTACTAGTGAATGTTCTCTTAGTTCTTCTATATCTTTCTTTGGAGTTCTTTTTAGAATTTTTACAGACTTGGCTCTAACTAAGATTTTCATGTTTTTTGTAAGTGTTAGGTGTATAAAAAATTACTTTTTAGACTTCTTTGCTTTCTTTCTTGCTTTTTTCTCAAAAGTTGGTTTTGTTGGTTGAGAGAATCCAAGTTTTTCAAGAGCCTTCAAAACAGTATCATGAGTTGCACCTTTCTTGATATCAACTTTTGTTCCAATAAATTGTAAGTGTCTTGAATTTACTTTCTTTCTTCTAGAATATCCGTCAATTGTTACATAACCGTCTTTATGAACTTCAATTACGATTGCCGGTCTTCCAGCGTCTCTTCCCGCAATTTTCATACAAACTTTTCCGATTTCCATATTTTTAGTTTATTAATTTACTTTAAGTATCTTCCGAAAAATCGTTGAAAAGAAGATTGATAATAATATATATGTTCCCAGATAACCCATTTCCCATGGCCAGATTGGAGGTCTTAGTACTACCATCTCACCCATTACATTTCTCATCCACGTGAAGAAGAGAATTAGTGGAATCATGTAATACATCATTGGTTTGAAAGACATCTTCATTTGCTTCATTGATAGTTCCATCATTTTCTTTTGATGCTGCTGGAACTTTTCAGGATTATCTTTTACTGCCTTTAGTTCCTTTCGCATTTTCTTAGAATCTGCTTTTAATTCACGCATTACATTTTGATCTACAGTAAATTTTTGAACAACTGTGATTAGAAGAGTAATTACAATTACTGAAAGAGTCATAAAAGTAATTGGTCCTAAACCAAAAGGTACTACCATTTACTTTTCACCTCCCATCATCTTTCTCAATGCTGGGTGTAAATCCATTGCGTGCTCCTTTGAAATATCTTCATAGAGCTTGTAAACAATCATAACTGCCAGCAATATTCCGGTTCCTCGGCTTAGCGCTCCAAGCAAGTCTGCGGATGCTGCAAGTAATCCTACTAATGCTCCTCCCATTACAGTAAGTCCTGGAATGTATCTATTCAGAATACTTTCTAGAACTCTTGGATCTCGGCGGAATCCTGGAATTTGCATTCCTGAAGAGAGTATTTGCTTTGCTTGCGCTTCTGCACTCATATTTGCAGTCTTTACCCAAAGCACGGAGAAGAATGCTGAACCTACAATTAGCAAGAGTGAATACACTATCGCCTGCATGACCATTTCGCCGGTCATTGTATTGTTAATCAGTGAAAGAACTACACTGGGTGAATCTACCCACTTTACCAAACCTGATACTGCAACTCCATTTTCGAAAGTTCCAAGAAAGGGTTTTCCCCAACTCTCGAGCAGTCTTCCCCAAAGTTGGACATTTGCCATAAGTGCTGCGATTAAAATAACTGGAATAACGGAAGTATACATAAACTTGAGCGGCCAACGAATTCCATGACCTCTAATACGTCCAAAGGATAGAGGAATTTCAACTTTCATAGACTGTCCATAAACACACATAGCAAACACTGCGATTGTTGCTACGATTGCTACGATTGCTGCAGTTGCGCCCGTTACATCTCCCGTTCCGAGAGCTTGAACTAAATAGGGTATGCGACCAACCGGAACATCGGGGTTTAGTGGTGAAGGAAATGGACTGAATGCTGCGATGAATATTTCTCGCGATACTCCTGCTGCGATGAATAGTGATACTCCTGAACCGAATCCCCATTTTTGTACGACTCCGTCCATAAGAACAATCATGTAACCACCTACAATCAATTGTATAATCAGCATGAGCTGCATGAAGCTATATGCTCCGGAAGCTAATCCTGCGACAGGCGCTAAACCTCCCATCATAACGTAAACTATTGCTTCAAACACTACGAATAGTAGAATGAATACTTTCTGCATAGATTGGAATGCTGCTCTACCTTCGGTTTTGGTTAAGTCTATTTTTAGTATTCCCGAACCTGCGAGCAATTGTAATACTATACTTGCAGTAACGATTGGCCCGATACCCAAAGATATTAGGGAACCGAAACTTGCTCCTAAAATTGTAGATAATGATTTGAATTGGCTTAGTGCGTTTTGACCAAGTCCGTATAATGGAATGTGTAGTAAAATATAGTAAAGAAGTAAAGTGATTCCTGTCCACTTTAGTTTTTGATTGAATCCTAATTTCTTAGATGGTCCCGCTACATCTGGGATGTATTTCGAAAGCTTCTGAATTAGACTCATAATTATGATTGCCCTCTGGCTTATTTACTTTCTTCAGTTGGATTTATTCCTTCAACTTTTCCACCTGCTGCTTCAATCTTTGCTTTTGCTTTTGCTGAAACTGCTGGAATTATGACAGTAATTTTATCTGAAACTTCGCCTTGTGATAGAAGTTTTGTATATTTGAGTTTTGTTAGGTTTACTGAATAACTTGTTTTTGATTTTTCTGCTTTTCCTTCAGTAACCCATTTTGTTAGATTGTTTTGTAAATCTAATAAGTTTAATACTTGAGCTCTTTGAACTCGCTTTAGAACTGTAATCATTCCTCGATTGTCATTTGCGATTTGACCAACCGGTCTCTTTCCTTGAGATAATGGAAGCGTCTTTCTTTGCTGTCCTCTCTTTCCCATACCTGCTCGTCCTCGTCCTCCTCGATTTCCTGCGCCTCTGTGTTTCTTACCTGCGCCCCAACCGTGTGTTCGGGATCCGCGCTTCTTTCGAGATTTTTTGTCTGCCATTTTATATCATTTTTTGGATAAGTTTATCCATTGCGTTTCCTCGGTATCCAAGTACTCCGCCTGCTGCGTACGGATGTTTAATTCCACCACGTTCGAATCCTCCAATAGGAGGGTGTAGCTTGAAGTATCTCTTCAGACCTGGAATATCTTTCATGGAAACTTTTCCTTCAACTAAAGATTTTGATAGTGAATCAAAGTCAGTTTTTGCTTCGTTCTTTAAGTATTCTGCAGTAAGTAATTTGTTTCCTGGAAGCCTTCCTCGCTTCTCAAGAAGTTCTTTTACCATTTCAGCATTAACTTCTCCGAAGGTACAATAGTCTTTTACTTTGTTAATCATTCCAATGTTTGACGGAGTGTTCTTGATTAGAACAACTCGATTCTTTCGGTGAAGTTTCATTAACTCCATTGCTTTCTTTATTGGTTCTCGGATTCCGACTTCTCCTCGAATTCTTAACACTGCGATCATACTTCCGCTCATTGATTTCATTTGTTTATTGATCCGTATCTTACAACGGCTTTTTGTTGATCTTTAAGTCTAACTGTTGCTGTTTGTTTCAATGCTTTGACTGTTGCATTAATTAGATTGATTTTTTGTCTTGTTTGACCTTTAGATTTTGACCAAACATTTTCAATTCCTGCTAATCGGAATAGTTTCTTTAGTTCCTTTTCAATTACTAATCCCGTTCCTGGTGGTGCAGGCATGAATGTTACTCTAACAGATCCACTTCTTCCGCAAACTTCAAATGGAATTGAGTTTGGTTCAGGAGATTCACTTTCCCAAGATCCGTTTCCTCTTCCGATTTGCATAATGTTTAGCTTAGCGTTTCTCAAAGCTTTGTCTTTTGCTGGAACTGTTTCTTTTGATCTTCCAATTCCGACGCCAACATAACCGTCTCTGTTTCCAACTACCGCAAGTGCGTTGAAAGAAATTCGATTTCCGTCTTTTGTCTTCTTTTGAGTTTGTTTGAATATTCTTCTTTGTCCACCACCGAACTTACCTTTTGCTTGTCCAACATTGATGAATTCTGTTTCAAGATTTGGAATTAATGCATCAACGATTTCTGATTCAAGGATTTTTCGTCCAGAGTTTAGAGCTTCATCTATTGTTGTAATTTCTTCTGCCTTAACTTTTCTTCCTAATTCAGTCTTAGGTTTCCAGTCCTCAAGCATTTTGACTCGTGGATCTATTACTTCTCCATCTGGTCCAATTCTTGGTCGTGGAACAAACTTACCTCGCTTTCGTTTAGGGTTTGGATTTCGTTTTCGTTGTGCCATTTTTAGATGCTCTCCTTAAGCTTTTTTAAATCTGCTGAAAGCTTTTCGTTAATATGTGCGCCGTTGATTCTTTCTTCACTTGGTAAAGATTCTTCAGATGCGGCAATCTTTAATCCACCATCAATTGCTCCCTTTAATATTCCATAAAATTTGCAACCTTTTGTTGGAGTGTATGAACCCATGTCCAAAATTGCTTCTGCAACCTTTGCTTTCTTGGCTACACCTGCAATTGCGATTCCAGTCAAGTATGCTGCTGGAAGATTTGAACAAGAATGTTTCCATCCCTTTGCTTTAAGTGAACGTGAATTGAATTGCGCTACTGTTTCGTCTCCGCCTTCAGTGTAATTTACAATCTGTGCTGTCAAATATTTATTTGATCGTCTTACAACCAATTTTGGTAGATCTGATTTTGCTAAAGCCAAACGTTTTTTGTAGTTTGTCTTACCAATTCTTCGTCTTCTGAATCTTACGTTGTATCTCTTTCGTGTTGCCATTTACTTCTTTGCTCCTTTTGTTGGTTTCTTTACTTGCTTCAACAGTTTACCTTGTTCAATTACTTGAAGTAGGTGTCGTTTGTTACGGAAGAAACCTCCTTTTGCTCTTCGATATAATACTTTCCAATCGCCTGTTGAAAGTCTTCCTGATTCTTTGAATGATTTTATTATTTTTCTTTGAAGTCGGATTCTGTTTATCCACTCTTTCTTTGGTGGACTTCTTGCAGTTGATCTTCCAACTTTTGAACCTGCGCCTCTTTGTCTTCCTTTCCTCTTTGCAGTTGCTCTTGCTCTTGCTCGAGCTTTGGAGTTTCTAACTAGAGGCATTACTTTGATTACATCTTGATTAATTAAGTCTCTAATGTCTGCCTTTGTGATCGCTTCTTTGACTTGTTCTGCATTTGCTGGATCGATTCTTATTCTTCCAACTCCAACTTTAGCTACTTTTGATGCTAAGGTTTTTTGCATATCTATTTTCATTTCTCAGGGTTCTCCTTTTTTGGTTTTGATTGTTTTGGTTTTGGTGCTTGCTTAGGCTTTACTTTAGGTTTTTCTTTTGTTTCGGATTTATCTTCTTCTTTTGATTCAGCCTTTTTTTCGTTTTTCTTTTTGTCTTTCTTTTCTTTAGCTTCTTCAGCCTTCTTTGCTTTTGCAGTCTTCTTTGTTTTTACTTCTGACCGCTTTTGTTTTCTTTCTACAAGACCGCTTTCAATTTCCTTGATTTTTTCTTCAATCTTTGGAAAGTTTGAAATGTTTACTTTCATCTTCTTTGCTTCTTGAAGAATTGTAAGTCTCCTTCGGTTTCCAAGCGTTCTTGGAATTAATGCAATTTGATCTTTAGTAATATTCTTTAATTCTTCTGGAGTTGTGATTTCTACTTCAAGTAATCCAGATCTTAATCTTCCACGTAATAGTTTTGGAGTTCTGTATCCAACCTTTACAATTACATCGTAGCCTTTTCTTTGTCTTCGCATCTTTGAGTGTGTTCCTTTTGGTTTTCTCCAACCCGTTCTACTTAATCTTGCTTTAACATGAGATTCCTGTCTACGGAATTTAGGCATTTTCTTCTTCATTGCAATTTTTTTTGTGATTAATTCTTTCATAGTACTTTACCTGCCTTTTCAGTTATGAATATTCCATCTTGGAAAACTCTTCGGTCTCGTTTTGTGACTCGAGTAAGTTGTTCCATTCTTGTTGCAGTCATACCAACAAGTTCAATGTCTCTTGAGGATAGTTCTATCATGTCTCCATTGATTTTTAGATCTACTCCCTGTGGGATTTCTGCTTTTCGAATCTTTTTTCCTCCAAGGAAATTTTTCAATTCGAAACTGTTTCCTTCTAACTTTGAAGTCATTGGGAAGTGAACTGATGTGATTTTTAGTTTGTATACGAATGGTTCTTCCAAACCTTTTTGCATATTCTTTAGGTGTGCTGCGAAAGCTCCTACAACTGCACGCACTTTTGCGTTTGAGGTGTTTCCTGAAACTATTATTTCTTTTCCTTCTTGTTTGAATGTAAGTAATGCTACTTGATATTCTCTTGTTAATGTTGCTTCGCCTTTTGATAGTGTGATTCTTTTATTGTCAATGTTTACGTTAATTCCTTCATTTAGTGGAACTCTTGATTTTGGTTTTATCTTTTCACTGAAAGGCATTGGAACAACTTTTTTACCCTTGCGGTACTTTAGTACAGGTTTGAATTTTCCTTGATGTCTAAAGTGTGTTCCTTGGACTCGAGTTCTTCTTGTTGTTGACATTTTAGTGAACGTATGCGATTAACACGCCTCCTTTATTTGCTTCCTTTGATTTGATGTGTGTGATTATTCCATCTGTTGTTGAAATGAACATTCTTCCAAAGTCTTTTGCTGGAAGATATCTCTTTTCAAACTTTTCATATGTATCCATCTTAACTGAAAATCGTGGCTTGATTGCTCCGACTTTGTTAATCTTTCCATTTAATTGAACTGTTGTGACAGTTCCTCGAGTTGTATTTTCTGATTTGAAGTCTGTAATGTATCCTTCTTCTTTTAGTAAAGTCATAATTCGAGTTACTACTTTTGAAGAGGGGTAAAGTGTTACTTCGGTTTTTCCTCGCAGTGCTGCGTTATTAATTTTTGACAATGCCTGTGCAAGTATATCATTCATCATTTTATCTGTATTTTGTGAAGCCTAAGTCTTGAGCTACTTCTCTGAAACATCTTCTACAGATGTTCAAACCATATCGGCCAATTTTTCCTCCTTTTCTTCCACCGCATCGAGTACATCGGGATAGATTCTTACCATAAGCTCTCTTTTTGATAGAGTTATTTCTAAGGACTTTTCTCTTTTTTGTCTTTGAGAAAGACATCTTCTTTATCCCTGGTAATTTCATTCTACTATTGCTCCCAATTTTTCTTTTGCAAAGTTAATTGCATCTTCTTTTGTGATTCGATGTGATTTTGATATTTTTGCTGGTGATAATTTTCGCTTCTTTACTCTGAACCCCGGTCGCTTCAAAGTTACTGAAACATTTAATCCGATGATTCCAATTTTTGGATCGTATTTTACTTCCGGAATGTTGATGTATTCTGAAATGCCAAAACTGAATCCATTTTCATTGAATTTCTTTGCTGGAACTTCCATACTTGCTGCTTTCAATAATCTCTTAAGCAGTTCTTCAGTTCCGTTTCTGATTGTGACTCTTGATCCAATTGCTAAACCTGGTCTAAGTTTCCATGCTGCAATTCTCTGTTTTGCTAGTGCTTGAATGGCTTTCATTCCTGAAATGCTTGAAAGTAGGCTTACTCCTTTTTCTACTTGTTTTGGATCTGGACCTGAACCAATGTTTAAAGTAATCTTTTCGATTCTTATTTCTTGCATTGGATTCTTATTTTGAGTTTTTGTTGCTGTTTCTGCCATTTTAGTTTACTGTGATTGATGCTTTCTTTGTTCCAACTGTAATTAAGTTGTTCAAAGAGCTTTCAATGGTCTCCTTTCCTAATTCTAGGACTGCAATTTTTTGTCTTTGAAGTACTCCTGTTTCTTTCAAAGATTTGAATGTTGCTGAATGTCCTGCTCTCTTACCTCGAACGAAGTAAACTTGTGATCCGTTGCTGAATCCGAAGTTTTCTGTGATCTTCTTCTTTTTCAGATCAAACAGTACTGATTCTCCAACTTTGATTTTTGTCTTTGAGTCAGTCAAAACATTCCATCCGTTTGACAGATTGATTTGAAGTTTTCCGCCTTTGATAGATGTCTTTTCATTTACTTGAAGTAATAGAGTATTAGCTTCTTTGTCTGAAATTTCAGATGCTTGAAGTTTTCCAAGAGTTGTTAGAACAACTCGGTAATGTTTCTTGACTGTTGGAAAGGAGATTACGTCGAATAATCCAACTGGGAATTTTGTTTCTCTGTAAATTTTTCCGTTAACCAAGATTTGTTGTGTATTGATTAAGTATTTCAGTTCTCTTTGATTTTCAATCATACCAACTACGTCTCGAAGTAGTACAACTAGTGGGATTCCTTCTGATTTTGTTCCTGGACCTGGCATTGGTTTTGTAATCCATTTAGTTGCTTTACGTGCAACTTGCCATGATCTTGGTGATGCTAATCTGGAAATGTGTCTTTGTTTGCTCATTTTCTAGCTAGTGCCCCCTTTCTTTTTTTGTCTGAAAGTACTGGTGTGATTATTACAACATTTGATGGGTGAATTGGATATGCTGAAGTTTGACCGTTTGCTTTAACTTGATGTGCTCCATCTACGTAAATTCTAGTTTTCTTCGTATTGATTTTGGTTATTTTTCCCATTTTTCCTTTGAATTGTCCTCTTAGGATTTTTACTGTATCTCCTGTTCTTACTACTAAGCTTCGCTTATTGTGTTCTTTTCTAAGTGTTTTGCTTAGTGGTGAAGCCAGTAATTTTCTTTTGATGTGTGCTGGTGCGTTGAATATGAATTTTCTTTGCTTTCTAGCTTGAACACTTGTTCCCCAATTTTTACTCCATCGATTTTTCATTATAGTAATATGCTTGCCAACTTGCCAACTTGTGACCATCGCAAGGCTACCTCCTTTGCTACTGGACCTTTAACGACTGTTCCTTTTGGTGTTCCCAGTCTGACGTCCTTGATTATTACTGCTGCATTATCTTCGAATGAAACTCTCATGCCGTCTGGTCTTGCATATTCTTTCTTTTGTCTTATGATTACTGCTTGTACAACTTTATGTCTCATCTCAAGATCTCCAGTTACAACTGAACCAGTTACCAAATCTGCAACTCCGGCGCACCCCAGTTGTCTGGTTCTTGATTTGAAACCTTTTACACTAATAACTCTCATTGAACGTGCTCCGGAATTATCTGCAATATTAATTACTGCTCCGTGTGGGATTCCTCGCACTGGATTTATTTTTATTGGTCTCATTTTTCTGCTCCCATGTTTTCGATAACTATAAATTTCTTAGTCTTGCTAAGTGGTCGGCATTCTGCAATTCTAACTGTGTCTCCAACTTGTGCGTTGATTTCATCAGGATTGTGTGCCTTGATTCGAGATCTTTCTGTTTGATATCTTTCGTATTTGTACAAATATGATCTTCGTTCCCATTCAACATTCACTGTATTGGTCATCTTTGTAGAGATAACTTTTCCAACAAAAGTTCTTCCTCTGGTTGGTGAAACTGTTCTCATTTGATTATTAGATACTTCTTTCTTTGGTGCTGCTCTCTTTACAGTCTTCTTTGGTTTTGTTGTTTTTGCCATTTTATTTCTTTATTCTCTCCCACGGACGTCCGACCAATTCATTTCCTTGAACTTCGACTTTTGCTTCTTTCAATTTGAACTCGAAAGTTGCAAGTCGTTTAAGGATTTTTTTGTCGCCTTTGTCTGTTTGAATAGTGAGTGTTTGCTGGGTTTCGTCGATAACTTTTCCTTGAATATTTTTTGACAATGGGTTAAGTGCTTTTGCAACTCGTGTGTCGAGTCCAATTAACTCATGTCTCAATATGTTTTGTGGTGTTATCATCTTATGTCAATCCCTTCTTCTGGATATCCCATCTTGATTAAAGTTGCCTTTGCACGCGCACGTTGGTCTCCTTGAAGTTCGATTGATCGTCCTTTCAAAGTTCCACCAGTTGCAAGTCGAGACTTAAGATCTTTAGCCAAAGCTTTTACATCGACTGAAGAGTCGAAACCTTCGATGACAGTCATTGCTTTTCCAAACCTTCGCCGGTCCACTCTAATTCGAATGGATTGCTTTTCTTTGGATATGTTTTCAATGGTGCCAAGATCTTTAGGCAAACCTGTTAATGGGTCTATGTCACTCATTATTTGCTAGTTACCTCCTCTTTGTTTACTGTAAGGATTCTGGCGATTGTTCGCTTAATCTCCTTGATTTTTCCTGGATTCTCAGGAACTCGTCCTGATGCTTTTTGGGAATATAATTTTGCAAGTTCTCTTTTTAGATCTGACATACTTGCTTTTCTGGCTTTAATTTTCTTTTCTCTTATGTCCTTCACTCTAAGGATTGCCATTATTTTTCAGTCTCCTTCTTTTTTGTAGCTGGTTTCTTAGCTGGTGCTTTTGGTTTAGTTTCTTTCATTGGTTCCGCTTTCTTTTCTGCTGGTTTTTCTTCAACCTTTTCTTCTTCAACTATTAGTTCATCTGCTTTTTCAATTGCACTTTCTGGATCGACAATTGTGATCTTATCTGGAAGTGGTGTGTCCGCATGCATTATTGTTACTGATATGCCAACTGTTCCTTTCTTAAGAACTGCGTCTTGTTGTGCTTTGTCAAGTAGATTATCTGAAATGAATCCACATTTCTTCATGTATCCTTCGTAGAATCTCCACTTTCTTGCACGTGCTCCGGGAATCGGACCGTCAATAACGATTTCTACTCCAAGTGCTCCAGAGTTCATGATTCTTCCAAGTTCTCGGTAACCTATTCCTTTGAATCGTGAGGGTCCAAATCTTTCAAGTTCAGATGCAATCTTTGTTGCAACAACTGCTGCACTTGTATAAGGATCTGGTATTTCTGAAGTTTCGATTTGTGGATTTTCAAGTTTGAATTTGTTCTTTAATTTGTTTGTTAGTCCCTTAATTGTGGAACCCCCTCTTCCAATAATTATTCCTGGTCGAGTTGTGCTGATTACGATTCTTTCACCTAATGGAGTTTTTTCTACACTAACGTTTCCAATTTCAGCTCCTTTGTTGAAATTTTCTTCGATAGTTTCTTTTATTTTAAGTTGCTTCATTCGCTCCTTGATGAATTCTCGTTCAATCATTTTTTAGTCTCCTTTGGTTTTGATTCTGATTTAGGTTTTTCTTCAGCTTTCTTTGGTATTGGTTTTTCCTTTTTTGGTTCAACCTTTTTTGCTGGTTTTTTCTTTTCAACCTTTGGTGCTGCTACAAGTTCAACATGAGTTGTTCTTTTAAGACCTTGAATTCTTCCGTATCGGTGTCTCTTTCCAGTCATGTTTGCAGCTGCATGTACTATGATTAATTCTCCAGTTAGTCCTTTGTTTTCTGCGTTTGCTTTCAATGATTCTAACATTGGAATTATGTATCTTGCTGCTTTTTCTGGGAATCGTCCTGCTGCGAAATCTCCTTTTCTGTGTGGTGTGTCTTTATTGTACCGCTTGTATGGTACTGGAGTTTTCAGCTTTTGAACATCTTGTAGCAATGCGATTGCTTTGTCTACAGTTCTTCCTCGAATATGATTTGTGACTTCGTATGCAATTTTCTTGGATACTGGTAAGTTAGTTCCGATTACTTTGGCCATTGTTTTTCCATCGTATGTCTGCATACTAATTCCTCTTACCATTATTTCTTACCTTGGTGTTTGGAACTCTTTGTAGCTCCAACTCCAGTTCCCTTGTGAGATGCAATCTTTCGAGTTTGAACGAATTCTCCTAAATAGTAACCAATCATTTCTTCGTTAGCTATTAATGGAACAAATTTTCGTCCGTTGTAAACTTCGATTGTTTTCCCAACCATGTTTGGAGTGATTATGATATCTCTTCTGTGAGTTCTTAGCTTTGGTTTTCCCTTTTCTAGCTTTTCCATGAACTTTGTTTGATGTTCTGGAACTCCTCTTCGAATTGATCTTCGTTTTCGTGAGTTTAGTAATTCACCGAATTGTTGAATGTCGAGCTGTTGAAGCTCTTCAATTGTCTTTCCTCTGAATTTGAATATTTTTTCTACCATTTTACTTCTTCTTTCCTGTTCGTCTTGCTGCGATGTGTCCTACTTTCTTACCTGGAGGTAAGTTTCGTGGGACTGTTGTGGAATATTTACCCATACCCATTTGCTTTGGTCGAGTTCCACCGTGTGGGTGGTCTACTGCGTTCATTGCTGCACCTCGAACTTTTGGATATTTTAATCCTCGTGCCTTCATCGCGTAGAACTTGTTTCCAGCTCTTACGAATGGTTTGTTCGTTCGTCCAGCACCTGCGATTGTTCCAACTGTTGCGAAACATCGTTCGTGAAGAACTAGTTTTTTCTTTGAAGGAAGCTTTACTGCAATTCCTTTTCCTTCTTTTCCAATGACTTGCGCCGAGGTTCCGGAAGTTCTTACGAATTTACCTCCGTCGCCTGGAACTCTTTCAAGGTTGAAAACCATTGTTCCTGCTGGCAAATCTTTGAGCATCATTATATTTCCGTTTTCAAGGATTGTATCGCCCATGGAAATGTTTTGTCCTACACGTACTCCAAATGGTGCAGGCATTAAAGCTAAATCTCCATCTGTGTATTCAACAACCATTAGTGGGCTGTTGTGCATTACTGATTTAGCTATATCGATTATTCTTCCGTGAAGTACTTCACCAGAATTTGACGGGTAGCTTAATCTTCCTAGAGACCGGTGGCTAGGTATCTTGTGGATTGAACCTTTTCCTCTTCTCTGTTGTCTTAATCGCTTTCCCATTTTATATTAGTCCTAGTTTGGAGGTTACATCAACAGCTAATGTTGATGGATCGAGTCTTATGTAGGCCTTTTTAATTCCTTTCATATCGTTTAGAGTTCGTACGTTTGATACTTTTACTTTGTACTCTTTTTCGATTGCCCATTTTATTTGTGATTTAGTTGCTTCTTTTGCAACTGCGAATATTAATGTGTTTTCAGCTTCGATTGCTCGAACTGCTTTTTCTGTTGCCAGCGGATACTTTAGAATGTCAAAAACGTCGTTACCTTTCATTTTAGTTGAATAAATTTTCCTCCTTTAATTTCTTGATTGCGTCTGAACTCCAAACAGTTGTTCTTCCAGTTTGTCCACCTGGTGCAAGTAATTCTGCGTTCAAATTGTTAACAACTACTACATCAATTCCTGCAAGATTTTCTGCTGCAATCATTGCTGGACATGCTTTGCTGAATATCATAAGTGGTCCGACTTTTGTCTTGTATTTTCTTCCTCTTCGAGTTCCGACTCCTGCTCGAACTTTCTTTGATTTTGCTCTGACTAATTCTTGGTCAAGCTTGTTTGAATTTAATGAATTTTCAACGTCTTTTGTTTTCTTTAATGCTTCAATTTTTGCGTCAATTATTACATATTTTGAAGCTGCGATCGCGGAACGGATTGCTTTTCTTCGTTCCTTCTTGTTGATTTTTAATAATGTATTCTTATCTGATGTTGGTGCGAATGCTTTTCGTCCACTGATTGCGTTTGCTACGAATGCTCCGACCCATCTGAATTGACTTCCTCGAGTCCATAAATGTTTTCTTCGAATTCTTGAAATTCCCTTACCATATGTTGTTTTGAACTTCTTTCTTCGCTTTGGAGTTGTGTAACCTTGTCTTTTACCTGCCATTGGATCGTGTCCATAAGCTTGTTTTCGACTTAATTGTAATACTCTGACAGCTTTTCGAATAAGATCTTCTCGAAGTGGTTCAACAAATTGGATAGGTAATTCTATCTCGGATGTTTTTCCACCGTTGACTCTTAATACTTCTGTCTTTTTCATTATCTTTGTTGTGCAATTGTAGAGATTTCTACATTGTCAAGTGTCGGGAAGACACTTGATCGTCTTCGCTTTGCGAATGTTAATCTTACAAGTCTCTTTTTTGGACCTGGAAGACTTCCAGAAAGTAATGCATATTTGCCTTTTACTTCTCCGTATTTTACGAATCCACCTTTTGGTGTTACTGGTGTTTCTTCAGCTGTTCCAATCTTCAAGATTTGTTTGCTGAATTCAGTTCGATTGTGATAACCCATTTGTCCTGGGTGCGGAACTCTCCAAGTTTTAGCCATCCAGTTACCTAGTGTAGCTACTTTTCTTCGTCCGTCACTGTGGGATTTTCGGTGTAGAATCGATACTCCAAATCTCTTAACAGAACCTTGGAATCCTTTTCCAGTTGTAACTGCGTGTACATCTACTAATTGTGATTCTGGGAAAATGTCTTCAATTTGAACTTCAGTTCCTAGAATTGATTTTGCATATTCGAATTGTGCATTGACGTCTTTTCCGCCAATTGCCAATTCCATTATATCTGGTTTCTTTTTTGCTATTGCTGTTTCACTTGGGTTTGTGTAAGCAAGAACTCTAACTTCAGAAGCCTTTGATAAAAGTTCAGCTAGCTTTTCAGGATTAGCTCTTTGCTTTGGTAAGTCTAATCTCTTTGCTAGTTTTAGATCAAGATTGTCTGCAAATGATTCTGCCATTACTTTCTTACCGTAATTGTCAGAGGAATATAATCTGATGTTAAAAATGTTAATTGAAGGTGTTTCAAGAATTGTAACTGGGACTCGGATTTCCTCTCCATTTGTTGGAGATTTTGGTCGGTTGTCAACTAAATTTATGTGAGTCATACCAGCTTTATAGCCAGCAAACCCTAATAGCTTTACTTCAGAAATTCTATTCCAAACTCGAATTCGAGGAGTTTCTCTGTTGGCTTTCTTTCTATGCCAATACTGTAGGCTTCCTCTTCTTGGTCTTCGTCTGAATCCTGCTGAACTTCCCATTTTTTATCTATTCGATTGTAAGGTTGTGTTTTTAAACCTTATGTTGTGTGGTTTTGAGAGTTTATAGTTCTTAATAATCTTGCTTTCGCGACAGAATTCTAGATACAATGTAGGGGTAATATACATTAGAATAATGTGTTTATATAAGTTTTGGTTTAAAAGATTGGGAAAATGTAAACTTCGACATATGCGGCGATTAGGATTATTACCATTCCGCCTGCTGCTAAAATCATTGCATCTTGTAATACGTGCCTGAACTCTGATGATTGAGTTTCATGATTCTCAATTGCTGCTGACAGAATTCCTCCTGCGATAGATGCTGCAAAAAATCCAAGGAATTCTAGGCTTGCGTGAGGTAAGAATTTCCACATACTTGCTCCTTGTGATGCTAAAAACACTCCTAGTACTGACGCATTCCAAGTTAGTATCATTAAAGCACCTGCTCCGTAGATTAGAGATAGGATTAATGCAAGAATTACTATTTTTAGATTGTTGAATAAGATTGCGTAGAAGTGGTTTTGGCTTGCAAAACTTCCTAAAACTGATGAAAATACTCCAAATTGGTTTCCAAATAGTGCGTTGTGCATTTGATCAGGTAGAACGAGTGCTCCAACGAAGTATGTTAGGAATATTCCTGCGTAGAAAAAGAAGAAATATTCTAGTGCGTACTTGTTTCTTGAAAGCATTTGTCTTATGTTGTGCGATGTTTTTTCTGCTCTTTCTTCTTGAACCATTAACGTCCTGAAAAACGGTACTGCGGCTATGAGTATGAAGAATATTGACGCTAAAGATGCATCATCAGGGAATAAATTGTATCCAAGCGTTAGTCCGATAACGGAAATAAGTACTCCGAATAGTGTTGATTTGAAATAGCTACCTCGATAGTGATCTGGTGAGATTAACTTTTCTAGAACCATTTAATTTAATCCCCTTTGTGTTGTTTTACTCATGGGTTATTGATAAGTTTAATTTAATATAAATGTTTCTCAGTTAGTATTAGAGATAATTATTTTTTTGACCGTCTCATTAAGAAATATCCGCCGCCAATTAATAATGCAACCAATATTGCAATAAGTGAAATTCCAAGTATCCCTTTACTTTCGCTTTGTTGTTCTTCTGGTTCTTGGATTGTTGTATCTTCTGCTGGTTGTTCATAAACGGTTGATGCTCTTTCTCCACCACTGCTTGGTGCTGCTGAAGGTGCTTCGACAGATTCATTACTTGGTGCTGAAGATGTTTCTAAAAAGGCTCCTCCGCCTCCTCCGCCTCCTCCTGTGCTTCCAGAAGACTCTTCACTTGATTCTTCAGATTCTTCAGATTCTCCAGTTGAACATCCTGGATTTACACAGAAGTTTGTGCTTGCAGTTCCGTCGCAATAAGCATCTAAATTTTGTGAACTACCTGTTGAAGGAAAGGCTGTTGGGATTTGATATTGTGTAATCCAGGAACCTCCAGCTATTGTTCCTTGGTCTGCCCACAAAGTACCGATGTGTGCTGTTGCTGAAGTTCCATCAGTACATCCGCTTACTGTGACTGAAATTGTTTCTCCAGACTCATAAATTGCTTTATCGGTAGTGACTGTTACAGCTGAAGCCACAGCTATTGTTAATAATAAACTGAATAATATAATTAATTTTTTCATTTAAATATCCGAAATATATGATGACTCGATTGCATTAATAATTGGTTCTCCGCTCCAGTCTCTCCAAAGCATTATTTTACAAGTAGTTCCAGAAAGGTCACCAATTCCAGATAATGTTGCTGGGAATGCACCATCATTGTTAGCTGACCAATCTGATAGTTCCGTAATTTCAACATATTGATAGTGTGATACTTTTGCATCGGCTAATATTTCAATTATTAGTATTGCACTTCCTGTTTCATCTCCTGCATCAATATTTGTTTTACATACTCCTGATTGATAGGTTAAAAGATCGAATGATGCTGGGATTAATTCAATGATTGGTTCTTCAGGTTCAATTATTGGTTCTTCAGGTTCAATTATTGGTTCTTCAGGTTCAATTATTGGTTCTTCTATGATTGGGTCTACTATGATTGGGTCTACAGCAACACATGTTGCTGCTAGGCATGATGCTTCAGTTGTTGATATTCCGTCTGAACAGCTTCCTGCTGCTTCGGCACAAGCTACTTCAGCTTTCGCTGGAAGTTCCGCGCGAAAGTTATCATGTTTGTTCACACTGGAATCAAAACAAGAGTATGTTCTCTCACAATTATCTTGTGTGGTAGGAGGAGATGTCCAATCATCCTGTGGGGGCCATAACCAAAAGTTATCGTCTTTAGCGGCATTAATACATATTCCGCCATAATAATGGTTGTAGCCTCTTATATCTGAATCTTCACAATCATTTCGAGTATAACAAATCTTATATGATGTCGATTGTGATTCACACTTGACATCATCAAAATTCCACATAACTGACAAAACATCCATGTTACCTGTTGTTGGATTTAATTGTTTACATATTCCGCAGAAATTTGTATTGTCCGGAATCTTCTCACCGTTAGAATCCTTATCCGGGCATTTGTAACTTCTTGATTCGGTCAGAGGGACCCATTCATTTTTCACCCACGTATTTTTCTGCCATAGTGGGTTTAAACATGACGCTTCATTAGTATAAGCCGGATTTGAGCATTGACCCTCATCCCAAGTGTTTTTACTTGGAGTCCAAACACACGTTGGTGCCTCATAAGTTTCGCCTTGTTTTTTAGAATCTGCG
>Ga0114996_10002050_pt1 | contig 26396 bp, 15 predicted proteins | sample ArcticOcean_MG_C_4_FD_87039 | JGI IMG/M metagenome (GOLD analysis project Ga0114996, IMG submission 87039) | Marine microbial communities from western Arctic Ocean - ArcticOcean_MG_CB4_134 | ecosystem: Environmental > Aquatic > Marine > Oceanic | place: Arctic Ocean: Canada Basin | collected... | reverse complement strand
GTTGCCGCTGCATATCAACTTTCTTTTTCATGACGACTCTCCTTTGTCTTTTAAGAATCCCGAGCCTATCAAGGCTCGATCGAGAGTCGCTCCCTTTCTACGATCTTCCGGACATCGTCACCGGTTCGTGGGGTTGGGCCAAAACGATAGGGGAAGGCGGTTTGAAACAGGGCGGGCCCGCTGTTGCTTCGTTGCGCTTGCTCTGAACGATTGGGCGTCGCCGCTTTGCGGCGATGGACCGGCAAGATTGCCGGTCCCTACGGCGGGCGCCCCGTACTGACAGGCCAAGACGGGCTTCGTCTCGGCGCGTGGCGAGCAATGCGGGCTAGCCCCAATCCTCTTCATTGAACGATTTTGGGTTTTGATTGATTACCCGATTTCATTGTATTTTTTCCGGCGAAAACCGGTTCCGCGTTAGAGGTGTACCCAGGGTTGCGCTTCGCTTCACCCTGGGCTACTTTCCTGCGCCGCTTCGCGGCTTGACGGGTCGGGGCGCTCGTGTTATTGGGTCTTGGGGCGGCTGGGCGGTTGGGCGTGGTGACCGCTTGCTCACGCGCGCGGCTCCATGGCTGTGGGCTTGCATGGGCTGTGGGCTTGCTCGGGCTGTGGACTTGCTCGGGCTGTGGGCTTGCACGCTGATGGTGAGATGATTTGGGCAGGTTCGGCAAATAGAAACAAGAAGTGGTCAAGAATAAGATAATAGGAATAGGAGTTCATGAATGCGGCACAAAGTACACCCCATGCAAGTTGGCGCTGTCTTGATTGCCATTCTCGCGCTCGATAGCGGCGTCTGCTTAGGGCAGGTGCATGATCAGGCGGAACACAGCCATCATCATGGTTCTCGCTCGGTGGAGGAATGGCGGCGCATCCTCGAAGACCCTAGCCGCGACGGGTGGCAAAAGCCCACGCAGGTTGTCGAAGCTCTGGGTCTTCGGCCTGGTCAGGATGTGGCCGACATCGGGGCGGGTACCGGCTACTTCAGCGTCCGTTTCGCGGAGGCGGTGGGCCCGGGCGGCAAGGTATTCGCGGTGGATATCGACCAGGGTCTGATCGATCATCTGAACGAGCGAGCCAAGGACGCGGGGCTGAGCAACCTCCAAGCTGTTCTTGCGGGTCCCAATGACCCGCTGCTGAGCGAAAAGTCGCTGGACGTTGTCTTTGTCTGCGACGTGATCCACCACGTCCAGGATCGCCAAGGGTATTTCGCGAAGTTGTCTGGAGCCCTGCGGCCCGGCGGCCGTCTTGCCATCGTGGACTTCTACAAACGAGAGACGCCGGTGGGACCGCCCGTGGCAATGAAGATTGCCAGGGAAGACCTCATCTCGGAGCTCGGGGAAGCTGGTTTCGTGCTGGCGCAGGAATTCGATTTCCTGCCGCATCAATACTTCTTGGTTTTCGAGGCTGTACGCGGGGAATAGTTTGGCGGACGTTGGCGATCTCAAGCTGTCGTAGGGCTTTGATGGAGGGCGATCGCTACCGGAACGTCGAACGTTTCTGGCATGGACTGGGGCGAGCCCCTCTGCGACCTGGCGGGCGATCGAGGTGGGGACAGACGGAACACAGAGTGACCTTAACCGGCTCAAAAGGCTCAAAATCCGGTAGAATCGTACGCGCTGCTACCGGCATCCTCTCTAAAGGTCTAAAGGTTCCCGATCTTGCGTTAAGGGCACTCCAAGCTTGCCGAGAACACAGTTATGGTGGCTGTCATGCTATCCTTTGCTATCCTTGCGCTGTCCGCTTAGCCGCAAGCGCGGCGGATCGCAGTGGGTTTGTAATGTTTTGATACGATGGAATTTAATCGCGCACCACCCGCCAGCTAAAGGGCTCCGTCCCGTTTTCGCCCATGCAGCCGAAATCTCTCGGAAGCGGCCCAAGGTGGCGATTGGCCGTTTGCTTGGCTAAAATCCTCTGGTACTCGAACACAACGTGGTCGAGACCAATATCACGACTATCTTGAAGCAGCACGGCCTCCAGAACGAGCGGTGCATTTGACCATGGGAGTACCGGCGCGGCCCAAAATCTATCACATCGTGCATGTGGATCGGGTCGCGTCGATCATAGCCGATGGTCGCCTTTGGTGCGATGCGGAGGTCCTCCGGCGACAGCCGGACGGCACAACAATCGGGATGACCGACATCAAGCAGCGGCGTCTTGCCTAATTGACTTTGAGCAGCCATCCCAACTTGCACGTGGGCGATTGCGTGCCGTTCTATTTCTGTCCTCGCTCGGTCATGCTCTACCTGCTGCACAAAGCCAACCTTCACGGGCTTAGCTATCAAGGCGGACAAAGACCCATCGTGCACTTAGAGGCAGACCTACGTGCTGGCGTCGAGTGGGCGAACCAAAATGATCGTCGCTGGGCTCTTACGCTTTCGAACGCGGGATCTTATTACTTCGAGGATCGGTGCGACCTCGACTGCCTACACGAGATCGACTGGGATGCAGTCAAGGCTCGATACTGGCAACATTGCAAGGAACGCAAGCAAGCGGAGTTCCTGCTCGAACGCAGCTTCCCCTGGCATCTGGTGGAGCGCGTTGGGGTGAGTTCCGAAGCGACCTATCGGGGCGTTGTGCAGGCATTGCCCGCCAGCGGTCACCGACCGCCGGTCGAGATTCTCTCGGATTGGTATTACTAAAAGGGGTCATGTCAGCCATGATCGAATTCAAGAGCGGTGACATCCTGAAGGACGACGCTGAAGCGCTAGTCAACACGGTGAACTGTGTGGGCGTCATGGGACGAGGCATCGCACTGCAGTTCAAGCGCGCGTTTCCCCAGAACTTCAAGGCCTACGCCGAGGCGTGCCGTCAGGAAGTGGTGCAGCCTGGCCGAATGTTCGTCTTCGAGACTGGGCGACTGACACCCCCGCGCTACATCATCAACTTCCCCACAAAGCGCCACTGGCGCGGCAAGAGCCGCATGAGCGACATCGACGCGGGGTTGGAGGCGTTAGTGGCGACTCTCCACGAGAAGCGCATTCGGACGGTTGCGATCCCGCCGCTTGGGAGCGGCCTCGGAGGGTTGGATTGGGCCGAAGTCAAGGAGCGCATCGAGACGGCCATGCAGCCGCTTAGCGATGTCCAGGCGACAATTTACGAGCCCAAGGGCGCACCCGCCTCCGACAAGATGACACACAGCCGGGACGCGCCAGCGATGACGCCTGGACGCGCGGCGCTGGTGGAGCTGATGCACCGGTATCTCGGCGGGCTGCTCGATCCGTTCGTGACGCTGTTGGAAGTACACAAGCTCATGTACTTCATGCAGGAAGCGGGCGAACCGCTGAAGCTGAACTTCAAGCAGGCGGCCTACGGCCCCTACGCAGAGAATCTGCGTCACGTCCTAGACGCCATTGAGGGCCATCTCGTGTCGGGCTATGCCGATGGCGGCGACGCACCCGACAAGCAGTTGAAACTGGTGCCGGGAGCGACGCGCGATGCCGCGAGATTCCTTGAGCAGCACGAGGATACACGCTGCCGCTTCGACAGGGTAACGGCTCTCGTCGAAGGCTTCGAATCACCGTTCGGATTGGAACTTCTGTCTACCGTGCATTGGGTCATGAAGCACGAGGCCGTCGCCAACCTCGATGACGTCATCACTCGAACCTATGCCTGGAATCCTCGGAAGCGGCAGTTCACACCCCGTCAAGTCGGTATCGCGGTCAATGTGCTGGTGCGGAAGGGTTGGGTCGAATCTTTGGTGAAGAGGTAAAGAGAGGTTAAGAGGGACAGTCGACCTAACTGATTAACGGCATCTCCGCGAAATTGTCTAAGTTGCTATATTTCAGTTACTTACGAAGACATCACGACCTTAAGATGTCGATTCCAGGTGAGGCGGAGCCGATAAGTCCTTTAGAAACAATGACGCGAGGAGTCAAAAATGATTAAGGTGCCTGTCCCCTTCGGTCCCAGCACCTCCTGATCGCAACGAATTCCGCTATTCGCGGTTCACTCGATGGAGTTCAGATCGATTCCGTACGCTTGTTGGATGCTGCGGACTCATTTTGCCGGGCCCGGCTCAGTCACATCGCACTCGCTACGGCTTGGGGTAACGAGTTAGTGGCAATCGACGAAAGAGTCCCTGACGTCGCCAGTGAGGATCCGCTAGAAATGGCCAAAACCAAACAGGCCTTTGTGTCGAGCGAAGTGGCTAGACTGGAGAGAAAGTACACCAAACCACTGCTCGTGCTGGGCGCCAACTTACGGGCGGCACGAGAGCAGTTCGAACGATTTCTAATGCCAGAAGCGGGACAGTCACCTTAACGGGCCAGAAAGGCGCAGAATCAAGTAGAATCGTAAGCGCCGTTACCTGCAACCACTCTAGGGGCTCCAGATCCTGCGGTAAGGTCACCCCACACTTGCCGAGAACCGTTAAGGTCACTGTCCCTCGATCTCCGTGGTCTCACGATTCGGGAGTCACGGAGGGGCCACCATCGGTGAGCTAAATCGTTAGGCGGAACTGATTCAAAACCCAATGTCCGCACAGCACTATGTTTCTAAGTTCCATCTCGCGCAGTTCTGCGATCCCGAGTCGCTGAGTACGCGGGACCCTTGGCTCTGGCTTGGAACGATCGGCGATGGCTCGGTCAAGCGTCGGTCGCCGAAGAACGTGGGGACCGTCCCAGATCTCTTTGATGGCCCAGGCGGGTTTGCTGAATCGGAGGCCAGCATCGAAACATTCCTGGCAAACGAGGTCGAAGGCCCAGCTGCCCGAGCGCTTCGCGCGCTCAGTGGACGCGGGCACGAAGTTAGGCACCTTCCCAGAGAGCTCTTGCGCTACCTGGCTTGGGCGGCGTCGCGGTCCCTGCCGATGCAGCGTCTCGAAGTCCAGTGGAGCATCCGTTTTGGTCCGCTGCTGGACGGCCCCTTCGCCGAGCCTCCACCTGAGGGCGTGAGGGAAACGGCGAATCGCACCCGTCCGGTTCGACTGGTACATCCACTCCTCGGCGAAAGGACTGTCGCCGCCGACGAGGACATGGGTCCGCTCCTCGATATCGGCTGGATTCCGGACCCGAGTGAAGCCTCGAACTTCCTTGAGGGCGCTCACTTTCAGGCGTACTACTTTCAGGTGCGCTGGTTTCCTCGGCTCCGCTGGTTCACACTGCGACCGCCAGAGGGCGAGTTCTTCATCATCGGGGACCGGCCGGTTGGGTGGGGTGTGCCCGACTGTCTTGACGCGCCACCGTGCTGCCTGCGTGATCCATCGGCTTTCCTCATCGCCCCGCTGTCACGCAGTCTCGCGCTGATCGGACGAAACAACCCAGAGGTTTGGGCCGTAACGCCTGTGCAGGTTAACGCCATTCTCGCTGCCTGGTCTCATGACTGGATTGCCGGGCCAACAGCCATGGTAGTTGCGAACGCACTCCACGATCGACAAGATATCGACGGCCTGCCTAACCTGCGGCCGCACCCGACGGCGCAGCTGCCATCGTAAGCGCCGCAGCGTGAGCCGCATTCCGTTAGCCATCAGGCCAGAAGGGGGACAGCTTAATAGGCCAGAAAGGCGAGAAATCAAGTAGAATCGTAAGCGCTGTTACCTGCAGCCTCTCTAGGGGCTCCAGATTCTGCGGTAAGGTTGAGAACCAAAGGAACCAAAGGGGAACCAAAGGGGACAGGCACCCTAATTATCTTCGCCTTCTCGCATCATTGATTTTAAAGGAGTTGCCGGAGCCTCCTCGCCTGGGATGGAACTATCGCGATCTTAATATCATTGTAAACCTCTGAAATATCACAACTTAATCGATTTGATGGAAATGCCATCAATCAGTTAAGGTGACTGTCCCTCATGGTTCCTCATGGTTCAAAGCGCGTGACAGTGAGATCGATGTTGAGCATGTCCAGGCACTTACACTCCTACACGGCGAGCCAGACCGTCTACTTTTGCAACTGAACTACGGGCCGACTGGACGGCTTGTCGGAGCCTCCTGGCAAACTGTGTCGACGGTCGGGTTGTCCGGTCCTGCGCTGGTTCGCCTAAAAACTACCGCTGAGAGGCTCCGTCATAGACGCTTGGAAAAGGCTAAGAGCGTTGCTCGGAAGCTAGGGCGCAACAACCCTTGTCCTTGCGGCAGCGGAAAGAAGTACAAGCGATGCTGTTTGGTCTAGGGAGGCAGAGAAGAACAGGGACAAGAAGGTGTATAAAAATGGTGGGGCAGCCAGCCCCGTCCAAATGGATTATGCCATCCAGTCAATTGTCGGCGCAACCGCAACAGCCGCAGGACCTGATCTATGGGAACTACACAGGTTATCCTGAAACAGTCATCCAGGGAGCGCGGGGTTGATACCTGTGCATGGGAACTATGCCTGCCAAAAAGAAGCAGAAATCGTTCACTATAGTCGACTTGCTTAATTCCATCGAAACGGAAGCGTTGGACAAGGGCAGCTACAATATCCCCCGGGAGGGTCTCTTCAGGTGCACACTGCGAGCGGCGTTCGTTCGAGCGTACCAGTTCGCGGCCTACTGCAGCCGAATCGAAGATGACAAGGCAGATGAGGGCTGTTTCTTCATGGCGTCGGCACTCCGCGGGACCTGCGAGGACCTGATCGTGCTGAAGTTTATCAGGCAGCTGCCGCGAAAACTGCGGGATGAAGTGATCGAGATCGAGATGTCGCTGGCAGTGAATAAGGCGGTGCTGGAACAGACGAAGTTTTTTGGCAAAGAGAGACCCTTTCAGCCGGTGCTCTCGGGTAAAGAGAACAACTCGTTCGTGCGCGCGCAACGCGCGCGACTGCATCAGATCGGGGCAACGTCGGGGCTATGGGAAACTAAGAACAGACTCCCGCCGGTTGAGCAGATGGCGAGCATGCTCAAGATGAAGGAGATGTACGACTATTTCTACCGCGTGACTTCGGACGTGGTGCATTTTAATCCGCGCATTTCCCTAAGGCACGGGTGGGGGAGCGATCCTAAGAGAGGCAAGTTCAGCACGGCGAACTTCGCGCTGTACTATCTAAAGTTTTGCCAGATTTACAGTGTCCTGCTCTTTACGAGGCTGGCTCGGACATTTGCGGTGGACCTGAACTTGAGCAAGTCATTTCGAGCGGGATTGACGGCCACGAAGAAGACTCTAGAATCAGAGATGTGTTGGCCGGAGGCGGTCACTTTCGACGAAATGAACCAGAAACCCCCAAGCATTATTTTGGCACTGCTGGCACGCGTGATGTGGGACGATCCCAAAGAGCGCCGGAAATGGAAGCGGGGAATGGCCAAGGCGCGTCGATCGGGCACCCCTACTCCGCCCAAACTTCCGGCACCGCCGGAGCCTCCGCCTTTCTGAGTAGTTCTCCACACCCCTTCGCTGAATGACCTTTCTGGACTGGCTCATTGTTGTTGTTGCTAACGGGCTTATCGTTGGGTATGGGTTGTACCTGGCGCGGGGCACTACCGATTCCTACGAGTGGTTTCTGGCGGCTAAGGGGTTGCCTTGGTGGATTGTCGGGCTGTCGATGTTCGCTACCGCTGTCGATAGTGGCGACTATGTGGCGGTTGTCGGCGGGGCTTATACCTTTGGGCTTTCGAACCTGACGACCTGGTGGCTCGGGATTCCGATCGGGTGGTTCGTCGCTTCCTACGTTGTGTTTCTGCCGCTTTATCGCAGCGGTATGTTCACCAACGCCGAGTATCTGGAGTACCGCTTCGGTCCGGGTGTTCGGGTGATGGGGGCGCTGATTCAGATTCAGTACCGGACGAATGTCCTGGGAAATATCGCTTTCTCGCTCTATTTGACGTTCTCGATCCTGAGCGGCTGGGGGACGGAGACTTGGTGGCTGGTCGGCGCGATCGCGGCGGCGGCTGCGGCCTACACGGCGGCGGGCGGGCTGAAGTCGGTTGCGGTGACCGACGCGCTGCAATCGATCGGGATGTTTTTGGCGGCGCTGATTCTTTGGGTGGTGCTGTGGAATCACGTCGGCGGCTGGGGAGGGATCGAGAGCCGCCTGACGGCCATCGACCCGGCGCTGGTGGGTTCGATGATGCACGTCGGCGGACAGCAGCAACCGGGAGTGCCGGGGTGGCTGGTGGTCTTCGGCTGGGTCGTGTCGCTGACGGCGTATTCGGTGGTCAACCACTCGCAGGCGATGCGGCTGCTGGCGGCGCGCTCGGAATGGGACATGAAGGTGGCCGCGCTGCTGGCCAGCGTGATCGTGGTGGTCGTGATGGGGTTCAACATCACGCTGGGGTTGCTGGGACGGGCGCTGATGCCGGAGCTGGAAATGGTGGACCAGATCTATCCGCTGCTGGTGCGCGAATATCTGGGGCCGGGGCTGGTGGGGCTGGTGGTGGCGGGCGTGCTGGCGGGGGGGATTTCGACTTATGATTCGATTGGGTCCTCGATTGCGGCTGTGTTTACTCGGGATATTTACGCGCGTTTTTTTGTCAAGACGCGCGGTGACGAGCATTATTTGTGGGTTTCGCGATTGGCGACTTGGGGCGTGATTGCGGCGTCGTTCGGGTATATTCCTTTCTTGCAGTCCGGGATGGTTGCGTTCTACTTGCGGCTCTCTAGCGTGGCGGTGATTCCGCTGTTTACGGTCTATATGATGGGGACGCTGACGCGGGTTCACAGGCGGTCGGGGGCGGTGGGGCTGGCGGCTGGAATTGCTTATGGGCTGAGTTCGTTTTGGGGCGAGCGGTGGGGCTGGGATTTGCCGATTTGGTGGGTGAATACCTGGTGGGCTTATCTTTGGAGTATTGTTTTCACGGCGGCGGCGATGCTGGCGGCTACTGCTCGGTGGGGTTGGGCGGATTGGAAGGATGTTCGGGGGCTGGTGCGTTTCGGCGGGGATTCCTCCGAGAGAGAGGGGGCTCGGCCGGTGGAATTGGCGGGCGCGGAGGGGACTTGGCTGGAGGTGACGCGGAAGCAGGCGCAGGGTGTTCCCGAGTATTCGTTTGAGGTGGGGGCGGGGGGGCTGCCTTGGTATTTGGAGCCGGCGATTTGGGCGGTTTTGTTTGGGGTGCTGATTGGGTTTGTGAATTTGGTTGTGCTTTGGTAGGGGGGGATGAAACACCGGTGGCGCGGCACCCGATGGCGAGACGCCGGCCCGGAGGCCGACGCAGCCCGCCAGGAGACGCGCGCCACCTCGGGCGGGCCGATACCGCGGAATTGGTGGTTTCGCTCGCCCAAGTCGCGGTTTTCTTGGGCGCGAGACGGACTGCTCCGCCGCCGGAATCGTGCGCTTGTTTTCCTACGCCCCTTGCGGGGCTTACGCCTCAAGGGGTTTTACCCAGGGTTCCGCTTCGCTCACCCTGGGCTACGATCCTGCGCCGCTTCGCGGCTTACACGGCTCTCAAGATCGGCGGCGATCGGCGGTGTTTGGCGGCTTGGCTAGCGGGGCTGATCCTACTCCGGGCCAGATTCGCAGTACTCCGAAGGCGGCTCGGATCGCTATCCAGATGGCGATCACTTGCCAGATCGAGGTTAGGGCGAATGGCGCGGTAGGGTCGATCCATTGGAGTGCTAGCACGCCGGCGGCTCCCGCTACGATCACGGCGTTTCGCAGATACTTGAAATCCGACGTTCCCCAATGAATGCCGTCGGTCCCGAATGTTAAGGCGTTCATTGGCTGAGTGAAGGCGGCGATCCTCCAGGCGGGGTAGAAGATGGGATGCGCGCCGAGTGGTAGAAGGGCGGCCGCGGCGGTGGCGCTCCCTAGGGTCATCAGGGCTGCCAGGATGCATCCTCCGAGGAAGCTCCACTGACAGACGATTTTGGCGACGCGGCGGCATTGAGGCAGGTCTCCGGCGCCGATGAAGTAGCCGACGAGGCTCTGTCCGGCGATGGCAAATGCGTCGAGGAACATCGCGGTCAAGGCCCAGGCTTGCCGGATCGCCTGATGGGCGGCTCCTTCGTTGGCGCCGGCCTCGGTTGCGGCACGGGTGGTCAACAGGAAGAAAAGGTTGAGGGAGGCGGTTCGCAGGAAGAGATTCCATCCGATGTGCATGAATGCCCGCAGCTCTCCTAGCCGGAGTCGAGAGGGCAGGCCGAGGCGGCGGATACAGACCACGGTGGCCGCGATGGCGCCGAGCCATTGGCTGACGACGCTGGCGGTGGCCGCGCCGGCGACTCCCATTGGCGGCACGGGGCCGAAGCCGAAGATCAGGACCGGGTCGAGGGCGATGTTGAGGACGTTGACGGCGACGGCGACCGCAAGGGGGGCCCGCATGTCCAGCAGGCCTCGGAGTGTGCCGAATGCCGCCACGGTAGCTAGCACGGCGGGGGCTCCGAAGAGGCGTATCGCCATGTAGTCTTTGGCCGGGGCGAGCAGGTCGCCGGTGGCTCCCATCGCCCGGACGATTGGGTCGATCAGGAGAAGCCCGAGCGCGCAGAGGAGCACGCCGAAGATGCCGCTGAGCAGCAGCGCCTGGGCATTGATCAGGCTGGCGCGCGAGCGGTCCCCGGCGCCTTCGCTTCGGGCAACCTCGGTTTGGGTTCCCACTCCCAGGAAATTGAAGACCCAGAACAGGCTCGACAGCACGGCCGCGCCGACTCCGAGTCCCGCCAGCGGCGCCGCGCCCAGGCGTGCGACGAAAATTGTGTCGGCGAGGCCGGTCAGCGGTTCGGCGATGAGCGAGACGAGCAGCGGCGTCGTCAGGCCAAAGAAGGTTCGGTGCGGATGCCGGACGAAGGGATGGGTGGATTCGGGCAAGATGACGAGTGGCCCTTAGACGAGGCTGCGCTCGCGGGCGACTTCGTCAATGGCCCGCGCGGTGATCATGACGGTGCGATCCAGCGCGTCCCGAGACGTGATCAGGGGCGGCGCCATTTCGAGGGCGGTTCCAGAGGGATTGACCAGCACGCCCAGCTCTCGCATTCGCCGGACGATCGCTTTCACGGTGTCGTCGGCGAAGGCGGCTTTGGTCGCCTTGTCGGCGGTGAAATCGACGGCCAGCCACATGCCGAGACCGCGCACTTGCCCGACGATGGGGTGGTTCCGCAGCTCGATTTTGAGGGCATCGAGGAAGTAGGCGCCGTTGTCGCGTGCTCGGGTGATCAGGCTCTCGCGCTCGTAGATGGCGATCGTCGTATTCGCCGCCGCGACCGCCACCAGATGGCCGCTGAAGGTGTGCAGGTGGAGGAAGATGTCGAGCGCGCCGGTAATCTCGGGCCTCGTCATGACGGCTCCCATGGGGGCGTAACCGGCGGTTAGGGCCTTGGCTAGTGTCATGATGTCGGGCTCGATGCCGAAGTGCTGGTGGGCGAACCACTCGCCTGTCCGGCCGAACCCGGTGATGACTTCATCGACGATGAAGAGGACCTCGTGCTTGCGGCAAATCTCTTGCACGCGCTGCAAGTAACTGCTGGGCGGGATCTGCACGCCGTTGGCCTGCATGACGGCTTCGCCGATGAAGGCGGCGACGTATTCGGGGCCTTCGTGCAAGATTTGCTGTTCGAGATAATCGGCGCAGAAATCGGCGTAGGCTTCCTCTTCCATGCCGAACGGATTGCGATAGCACATGGGACCTGGGATGTGCGAATGTCCGGGGACGGCGGGTTCGGAGACATGCCGCAAGTCGAGCCAGTCGCTGGCGCCGAGCGATCCCATGGTCGAGCCGTGAAAGGCGTTCCAGCGGGAGATGATCTTGTGGGCGCGCGGCTTGGCTCCACGGCTTATGTGGTATTGCTTGGCGAGCATGAAGGCGGTTTCGACTGCTTCGGAGCCGCCGCTGACGAACATGGTTTTGGAAAGTTTCGTGGGCGTTAACTGAGCCAGTTTCTTGGCGAGACGGATGGTCGGCTCGGCGAAGTTGTTGCGGGTGCCGATATAGTGCAGCGTGCGAAGCTGCTCATGGACAGCGCTGGCGATTTCTTCATTCCCATAGCCGAGCGAGTTGGCCCGGGTGTGGGCGGACATCATGTCGAGGCAGGTTTTCCCGTTGATGTCGGTTAGCTCTACGCCGCTGCCGCGGGTGTAGATGCGCAGGCCTTCTTGGGCGAGCTGCTGCTTGGAGGTGTGGGGGATGACGCAGTAGTCGTGGGCGTCTCGGGTTAGGTTGTCTTGCTCCGCGCTAGTTGTCGCGGCGCTGTCTGTTTCTGCTAATTGGGGGACTTGGGGTTCAGCCATGGTGGTTTCTTCCTCCCGCGGGAGTGCGGCACCGAAAATGCGCGCTCAGAAATCCTAATAATGCATCGCCTTGATGCTCACGTGACCCTGGGCCAAATCGCAGGATCGCGCCGTACGTGCAGGCAAGCTAAGATAACGATCTCGTCCTCTGAAATCGTATAGAAGATGGCGTATGGAAATCTGCGTACAAGAGCCCTGCGAACGTTCCTATAGACTACACTGCGGCTGTACGGATACAACTGAATCGAGCGAAAGCTGCGCTCGACTGCTTGCCGGAACTCGTAACCCAATCCTGGATTCTTCTCTTGGTACCATCGAATCGCGACGGTGAGATCGGTCTCGGCCTGTGGCCGAAGGACGACCTCAAGTTTCATTCAGTTTTAATCATCCGTTCTCGTACAACAGACCAAGGAGAACTAACCTCGGGATGGCGATGGTAGTCGTCCAATCGGCGGTCCAGTTCTAGCTTTTGTGCTTCTGTGAGAGATAGCGCTTCGGGATCGGCAGCAATGCTGTCCCACAAGTCTTCGACCAGCTGAATGCGTTCATCCAGACTCAGTTGGAGCAGATCGGTAATCGTTGGGCTAGCCACGTGCTATCAAGTTAACACACCTGGACCACAAACTACTTTGGAACCCATTTGAAGCCACTTCATTGCCCCTTCACTCGACGGTCTCAGTTGTGACGCACCGTCAAGCGCGGTCAGGTTTCTTCAGCACGCGGGCAATGTGCTTGAGCCCATCAAAAATTCGTCCACGGCGCGGGCGGCTTTGCGGCCTTCGGTGATGGCCCAGACGACTAGCGATTGTCCGCGGCGGGCGTCGCCGGCTGCAAAGACTTTTTCGTTCGAGGTTTGAAATTCAGAGAAGGTCGCGTTGATGTTGCCGCGGGGGTCTTTTTCGAGTTCCAACTCGTCGACTAGGCCATTGTGGACGGGACCGAGGAAGCCCATGGCGAGCAGCACCAGGTCGGCGGGAATCTCAAATTCCGAGCCGGGCTTGTCTTTGAACTGGAAGGGACGGCGATTCGTCTCGGGGTCGACATCGGGCCAATCGAGCTGTACGCCGTGCAGCGATTTGACGTTGCCATTGCCGTCGCCGACGAACTCCTTGGTGTTGACTGCCCATTCGCGCACGTCGCCCTCTGCGTGAGAGCTTTCCGCTTTGAAAGTGAAGGGCCACATCGGCCAGGGGAACGCGCCCGGCTCGTCGCGCGTCATCGGCGGTTTCGGCAGCAACTCGAACTGCCGGATCGACTTCGCGCCCTGCCTGCGGCTGGTGCCCAGGCAGTCCGCGCCCGTGTCGCCGCCCCCGATGATGATGACGTGCTTGCCTTCAGCCGTGACGTCAAGCCCGGACTGCACGGGACGCCCACCGACACGCCGGTTCTGCTGCGGCAGGAACTGCATGGCGTAGTAGATGCCGTTGAGTTCGCGCCCCGGAATCTTCAAGTCGCGCGGGTTTTCAGCTCCGGTCGAAATCAAGACGGCGTCGAAGTCGCGCAATAGTTCTTCGCCCTTGACGTCAACGCCGATATGGACGCCGCAGCGGATCTCCACGCCCTCGGCTTTCATCTGCTGGGCTCGCCGCTCGATGTGATGCTTCTCCATCTTGAAGTCGGGAATGCCAAGCGCCATCAATCCGCCGGGGACTTCGTTTTTCTCGAACAGGGTGACCCAATGTCCGGCGCGGTTGAGCTGTTGCGAGGCCGCCAATCCTGCTGGACCCGCACCGATGACCGCGATCTTTTTCCCGGTGCGTGTCTTGGGCGGCTCGGGAACGATCCAGCCTTCCTGCCAGCCGCGGTCAACAATCGATTTTTCTATTCCCTTGATCGAGACAGGGTCTTCATTGATGCCGAGGACGCAGGCCGCCTCGCAGGGAGCGGGGCAAATGCGTCCAGTGAACTCAGGGAAGTTGTTGGTCGAGTGCAGCTCCCGCAGCGCGTCCTTCCAGCGCCCTCGATAAACCATGTCGTTGAAATCGGGAATGATGTTGTTTAGCGGACATCCGGTGTGGCAGAAGGGGATGCCGCAATCCATGCAGCGCGCGCCCTGATCCTTGAGATCAGGCTCGGCCATCGGCACGTAGACTTCGTTGAAGTCCTTGATGCGGACGAGAACGTCGCGGCCCTGGGGGACCTGACGTTCGTACTCCATGAATCCGGTTACTTTACCCATGTTTTGGTCGTTGTGTTTCGTCTAGGTTCGGCGGTCAGCGTAAGGGTTGCAGCCGCGAAGCGGCGCAGGATGGTAGCCCAGGGTGGAGCGGAGCGGAACCCTGGGTCAGAACCACACCGCGCGTCAAGCCCCGAAGGGGCGCAGGAACGTTTATCCCCAAACATACCGGTCGTCGTATTCCATCTCGTGTTTCTTCAAGAGGGAAACGTATTCATCTTCAAACTGAACCCTCTTGTGGTGTTCCTCTTGGTTTGAAATGTATTTCGTTACCTGGGGGACGCTGGATTGACTTACGCTGAATCCTGCGTAGCCGGGTTGCCATGCGAATGATCGGTTTCTCGTGCGAATCCATTTTGACGATTTCGCCTTGATTATCCGCATTGATTCAGCCATGGCCATCGTTGCCGGGATGGAAAACAGGAGATGCACGTGATCTGCTACGCCATTGATGGTCACCGGATTTCCTCCGAAGCTACGGATGATTCCTCCCATGTATGCGAATAGGTCGGTTCTAATGTCAGCCTTCAGCGAGGCGGTTCGGTCTTTGGTCGAAAACACGACGTGGACTAGTAGTCTCGAGAACGTCTGCGCCATTTTTCCTTCGCCCCTTCAGGGCTTGTCTGGTGGGTGGACCTACCCAGGGTTTCGCTTCGCTTCACCCTGGGCTACCTTCCTGCGCCGCTTCGCGGCTGAACTGCCCCCGTTGCGGCTTCGCGGCTGAACTACCTTCCTGCGCCGCTTCGCGGCTTACGCCGACACCAATGCCTTCTCCGAGGCGACGCGGTCGCTTAGCGCCTTTTTCAATTCCTTTGGGAACACCTTGATGAACTTCGGTTGCATGTCGTCCCAATGATCGAGCACCCACTGACCTTTGGGGCTGCTGGTGAAGCCGATGTGCCGCCGGATCAACCCTTTCACGTATTCGATATCTTCGGGATCATCGAGCGGGTCGCAATCCACCATCGAATGGTTGCAGGACTTCTCGGCGAAATCGCCCGCCTCGTCGAGAACATAGGCAAACCCGCCGCTCATTCCCGCTCCAAAGTTGCGTCCCGCGGGCCCAAGAATCACCGCGCGCCCGTTCGTCATGTATTCGCATCCGTGATCGCCAATGCCTTCGACCACGACGGTGACGCCGCTATTGCGGATGCAGAAACGTTCCCCGGCCATGCCGTTGACAAAAGCTTCACCTGAAGTCCCGCCGTAGAAGGACACGTTGCCGATGATGATGTTCTCTTCGAAAACAAAGCTCGACCCCTGGGGCGGGTAGACGACCAAGCGCGCGCCCGAAAGGCCCTTCCCAAAATAGTCGTTGGCGTCGCCTTCGAGCGTGAGCGAGAGGCCCTTGGCGCCCCAACAGCCGAAGCTCTGGCCAGCAGAGCCCTTCATTGAGATCTTAATCGTGTCGTCCGGCAAACCTTCCGAGCCGTAACGCCGTGAAATCTCGCTGCTCAACATCGCGCCAATCGTGCGGTTGACGTTGAGGATATTCATTTCGATCTCGACGGGCTGGCGATGCTCCAGGGCCGGCTTCGCCTTTTCGATCAGCTCGTTGTCAACTTGCACGTCGAGGCCGTGGTCCTGCTCCTTGGTGCAATAGCGCCCGATGCTCTTATCCACCGGCGGATCGAAGAAGACTTTGCTGAAGTCCAGCCCCTTGGCTTTCCAGTGATCAACAGCCTTTTTGACGTCCAGCTTGTCGACGCGCCCGACCATGTCGTTGAACTTGCGAAAGCCCAGCTCGGCCATGATCTCCCGCAATTGCTCGGCAATAAAGAAGAAGAAGTTGACGACATTCTCCGGCTTGCCATTGAACTTCTTGCGCAGTTCAGGATCTTGCGTGGCGATGCCAACCGGACAAGTGTTCAGGTGGCACTTGCGCATCATGATGCAGCCGAGCGTCACCAGCGGCATGGTGGCGAAACCAAACTCCTCGGCGCCCAGCAACGCGCCGATCGCGACATCCCGGCCCGAGGCCAGTTTGCCGTCGACTTGCACGCGAATGCGGCTGCGCAGGTCGTTCATCACGAGTACCTGTTGGGTCTCGGAAAGACCCAGCTCCCAGGGCGTGCCAGCGTGGCGGATCGAGCTGACGGGCGACGCCCCGGTCCCGCCATCGTGGCCACTGATCAGGACCAGATCAGAATGACCTTTCGCGACGCCGGCGGCCACGGTTCCCACTCCAACCTCGGAAACGAGCTTGACCGAGACGGCTGCCCGCGGATTGCCGTTCTTGAGATCGAAGATCAACTGAGCCAAATCTTCGATGGAGTAAATGTCGTGGTGCGGCGGCGGAGAGATCAGGCCTACCCCGGGAGTCGAGTGCCTCAGTTTGGCGATGAAATCATCGACCTTGTGTCCGGGCAATTGGCCACCCTCGCCGGGCTTGGCTCCCTGGGATATTTTGATCTGGAGCTCGTCGGCGTTGACGAGATAGTGCGAGGTCACGCCGAAGCGTCCCGATGCCACCTGTTTGATCGCGCTGCGCCGCCAGTCGCCGTTCTCGTCCGGCTCGAAGCGCCGCGGGTCTTCCCCGCCCTCGCCGGTATTGCTGCGGCCGCCGATGCGGTTCATCGCAATCGCCAGCGTCTCGTGAGCTTCCTTGCTGATCGAGCCGAACGACATCGCGCCGGTGCAGAAACGCTTCACGATCTCGGTGGCCGGCTCGACTTCCTCCAGCGGCACCGAGTCGTTGTCTTTCTTGAATTCGAACAGGCCCCGCAAAGTGCAGAGGTTTCTGTTCATGTCGTTCACCGTGTCGGTGAACTCTTGGAACGACTTGTAGCTCTTGCTCCAAACCGAGTGCTGCAGCTTCGCCACCGTATCGGGATTGAGGATGTGCCTCTCGCCGCGCATTCGGAATTGATACTCGCCGCCGACATCCAGCTCGGTGACCGACTCGCTGACGTCCTGATGCGCGTAGTCGTGACGCCGCTTCGCCTCCTGGGCCAGCACATCGAGACCAACGCCTTCGATCTGCGAAGTCGTGCCCGAGAAGTAGCGGTCGACGATGGAATGATTCAGTCCGACGGCCTCGAAGATCTGGGCTCCGTGGTAGCTCTGTACGGTCGAGATCCCCATCTTCGACATCACTTTGAGGATGCCCTTCTTGATTGCGAAGATGTAATTGCTGGTGGCTTTTTCCAGATCGAGACCCTTGGCGAGAGTGCCGCGCTGGTGCATATCCTCCAGCGTTTCAAACGCCATGTAGGGGTTGACGGCGTTCGCGCCGTAGCCGATCAGCAAGCAGAAATGCATCACCTCACGCGGCTCGCCGGATTCGACAATCAGACCGACCTTGCCGCGGGCCGCCGTGCGAATCAGATGATGATGAACGGCCCCGAGCGCCAGCAGACTCGGGATCGGCGCCAACTCTTTATCCACGCCGCGATCGGAGAGGATCAGCACGCTGTAGCCGCTATTGGCCGCTTCCTCTGCTTGACGGCAGAGTTCGCCGAGCGCCTCTTCCAGCCCAGCGCCTCCCGCGGAGGGATCGAACAAGGTCGACAAAGTCTTCGCGCCGAACCGGATCCGCCGCGAGGCTCCATTCCTATTGCCGTATTCGACCGAACCCGGCTCGCCTACGCCGCGCAGCCGCTCGAGTTCCCGATTGGTGAGCAACGGCAGCTCGACCCGCAGAAGATGCGCGTGGCCGGGCGTCTCATCCAGCAGATTTCCCTGAGGGCCGACAAAAGTAATCGTCGACATCACCAACTGTTCGCGGATCGGGTCGATCGCCGGATTGGTGACCTGAGCGAAAAGCTGCTTAAAGTAATTGAACAAAAGTTGCGGACGATCCGACAAGCAGGCCAGCGGAATATCCACGCCCATCGATCCGATTGGCTCCTGCCCCACGGCGGCCATCGGACCCAGCAGGATTCGCTGGTCTTCCATCGTGTAGCCAAAAATGCGCTGCCGCCCGAGCAGGGTGTCGAAATCGGTGCCGTGAACTTTAGCCGGCTCCGGCAGGTCCGTGGCGTGGATCAGTTGCTGGTCGAGCCATTCGCGATAGGGTTTCCGAGTGGAATAGGTCTTCTTGATCTCCTCGTCTTCGACGATGCGACCTTCTTCGGTATCCACCAAGAACATGCGTCCCGGTTGCAGGCGGCCCTTATGACGGATGTTCTCGGGCGCAAAGGTGAGCACGCCTGCCTCCGACCCCATCACGACCATGTCATCGTGGGTGATGTAGTAGCGTGAGGGCCGCAGACCGTTGCGGTCGAGCACTCCGCCGACGTAGCGTCCGTCGGAAAAGACGATGGACGCCGGGCCGTCCCAGGGCTCCATCATCGTGGCGTGGTACTCGTAGAAGGCCTTCTTGTAGTCCTCCATGTGCGGATGCGAGCTCCACGCTTCCGGGATCAGCATCATCATCGCGTGCGGCGTCTCGCGTCCGCCTTTGATCAGCACTTCCAGGGCGTTGTCGATGATGGCCGAGTCGCTGCCGGTTTCGTCGATGATGGGGAGAATCTTTTGGATGTCGTCGCCGTAGAGCGGACTGGAGAAGGTCGCTTCCCGCGACCGCATCCAATTGGTATTGCCGCGCAGGGTGTTGATCTCGCCGTTGTGCGCCAGGTAGCGGAACGGCTGGGCGCGCTCCCAGGTCGGGAAGGTGTTGGTGGAAAATCTCTGGTGGACCAGCGCGATGGCTGACTTGAAAAGCGGGTCGCTCAGATCCGGGTAGAAGTTTGGAATCTGCGGCGCGATCAGCAAACCCTTGTAGCAGATCGTCCGGCCCGACACCGTGCAAGGGTAGTAGCGCGACAGCTCGAGCCGCCCAGCTTCCGCTTCGGTGCGCTTCGAGATGACGTAGAGCTTGCGCTCCCAGGCGTCGCCGCTGAGTGCCTCCGAGCCTTCGCCGCGCGCAATGAAAACTTGCTCGATGGCGGGTTGCGATTCGCGGGCCAGCCATCCGATGGCATTTGTGTCGGACGGCACCTCGCGCCAACCCAAGACCCGCTGACCTTCTTCCTCAACAACCCTCTCGACCATCGACCGAATGTCGGCATGTTCCTCCGGCTTGTTGGAGAAGAACAGCATGCCGACGCCATAGGAGCCCTCTTCGGGAAGCTCGAATCCAAGCGCGCCGCATTCGCGGACAAAGAACTCATGCGGCATCTGCAGCAGCAGGCCGGCGCCGTCACCTGTTTCCGGATCGCAGCCGCATGCGCCGCGATGGGTGAGGTTGACGAGAACCTCGAGTCCCTTCTCAACGATGTCGTGGGACTTGCGGCCCTTGATGTCAGCTACAAAGCCGATGCCGCAAGCATCATGCTCGTGCTGGGGGTCGTAGAGACCCTGTTTCGGTGGTAGGCCGTAGTTCAACATGGAACCCTTGCTTGTAAGGCATAGACTAGCCGCTGCCTGGCCAGAAGCAGCCAGGTAAGTAAGCCCGTGTCGAGAAATTTGTCTTAACGCTTCTTGATGCCAACAAGAAGCCCCGCTAAGTCAGCGACAGGATAGCACCTGCAGGAGTATTATAGCAAGGAAAGGTATCCCCGCAATAACATAAGATTGACTTATTCTATATAACTTCCCGTACATCTCCTAAATATACTTATTATCAATAAGATAAGAACGAATAGCTTGGTCTGCGTCTCAGGCTCTACTCCGGACTTACCAAGTCATCTCACAAATGACATTGGTCAAGCTTCACGTCTTCTGGTGATGGCTGCCGCAATGATCGTTGGGGCAATCCCCGGGCAGTCCCCTGGCGGGAGTAATTGATCGCTCTAGCCCCGTCACTGGCGTTCAGGGCTCTGTTTCGTGCCCGGGCCGTCATCGTGCGGGATGGTGGCTAGGCGTGGTTAGAGGCTGTTTTCGAAGATACTGTTCGTCGCGCTCGCAGGGGCGCGGAGCGGGGGCTGGGCGGGGTTTGCGGATCGGGCAGGCGCCCGATCCGCGTTAAATCTGTTGCAAGTTCACCCCAGTCAGTTGATACAAGCCTTGTTGCTCGTATTAAAGGTATTGCCCTTCCACTTGTTGTTGTCGCAATCGGCGCTAGCATCACTCATGTCGACAGTATTACCGGTGACAGTGTTCCCTTCGATGCGGTTGTCGGTCGAAAAGTTAGCACCATTGGCAGATAGATCTATACCCCTCCTGCTACCGGTCACGATATTCCCTTCGAGGCGATTGTCGTCTGTGCCGCGCACGAGAAGGCCTGTGGAGCTGGCGAGGGAGATCGTCCCATTATCGTCGATCATGTTTTCAGTGATGACGTTGCGTCCTCCGGCTAGGATCCCAATCCCTTGAGTGCCGTTGCTGAAGATCGTATTCCCGTGAATGGTTTGTGACGCTGACACGTGGACAACGATCCCGGCCGCCCCGTTGTTTGAAAACGTATTGCCGTTGACCTTGTGCCCCCCGCCAGTTGTCCATATTCTGAGGCCATAGCCGCCGTTGTCATCAGACAAATTCGCAACGAAACTATTGTCAGAAGAACTGCCGGCCGCGCTCCCCACATGAAAACCGGCGCCTCCGTTGTCCTGTGCGGTGTTGGCGTTCAGCTTGTTCCTGTTAGACCCCCCATCGGGCACCCGAAAGCCGTCTCCCGAGTTTAGCTCCGAGGTGATATTGGCGACGTGGTGGTGCCCCGGGGCGATGAGTACAACGCCATCGGTGCAGTCGGTGACGGTGCCGCTGTGGACCAGTGCCTTTCTTCCGGTGAGCACGATGCCGTCGGTGTCCGTAGCGTCGGCGTCATTGTCGCAATCAACGGTGAACCCGTTGAGGTCGAGCTTCCCACCGGGCCCCATCACGGTTAAAGCAGGGCCCGCATCATTGCCGTCGCAGATCAAATCGGCGGTCAGCTCCGCGGGCGTCGTGATGATATCCCCACAAACAACTTGGGCGCCGAGTGTTGAGGCGCCCACCACGAAGCAGAAGGCGAGAGCCGGCAGGATGCGAATTGAGTTGAGATGTGTCGTACGGTTCATCTATTTTCTCCTTATTCATCCACGATCGAAATTATCTGTCTCAATGATGCGCAAAAGCCCTAGCCGTACTACGCGGTAGGTCTAAACCTTAGCCGTTGGGGGGGGGATGTCAATAGTGATCAGTTCATATGCCACTCGAAGCGTGAGTCATATACCACTTGAAGTGGGAAAGTAGAACCCCTGGCCATGGACCGGTCGCTTCGGTTTCTAGGGATCTGGCTGACGCGCGCATCTTATCTGAGAGTTGATTGCACCCAACCGGAGGAACCGTAAACGAAGGTTCAAGACGCTTGTCCTCTACGTCGCTAACGCCGCAGATGGAAGGTGGAAAGACTATTAGGGCTTGAGCACAAACTCGACAATCCCGAATCGCTCGGGATCGTGGAAACCTCGCTCAACGCGGGTCGGTGACCAGGCTAGAAACTGGCGGCCGGCCGTTAGCAGTTCGATCTCGGATTCGATGGCCTTCCTTTCCTGTTCGCTGGCTGCCGCGAGCCGGGAGCGCAGCTTCGCCACTTTCTCAAAGACCGCCGGGCCGCCGGGGCGCTCGATGCGATACAAGCCAACCCGCCAGCGGTCACCGCTCGTGGGCGCGCGGGTGACGCCGCTGGCGCCTAGCGAAGCCCAAGGAATCGCCATTTCGACGGTCCAGCCTCCGGCGTGCTTTCCGACGGCCGTTCGCAATCCCTTGATGTCCCATTTCGCGGCAGTGCCGGCCCCGGTACGGGGTGCGGGAATCAGCAGGTCGACTACGACGTTGTGCGGGGTGACCTCTAGCTCGGGATAGTTCTTTCCATCGCCGTCGGGATCGAGGAAGAGTTCGACTACCTCCTGCTCCCAAAGCCGGCTGTCGCGCTCGAACATCGTGCCCCAAGGCTGGGTGTCGTGGCAGGCGAAGGCGACGTAGAGGTTCTGGTCGTCCCAGGCGATTGCCGCTTCTGTCGCGGATTCTGCCCCAGCCAGGGCCGTGCCGTCCGTCCGGCGGATGTTAGTGAATCTCCCAACCCGAGGCAGCGCGGCCCAAGTAAATTCAGATAGACGCCCGTCGATGCGGAGAGTGTCCAGCGTTCGGGCAGCGCGATAAACCGGAACCTGCTGTCCGGCTAGTAGAACTGAAAAGACGAAAAACGAAACCAGAAAAGCTTTCATGAAAGACTCCCGGGAGCCACACGCTACCGGAGCCCTCTAGTTTTGCACAGCGGCGTCAGCGAGCGGCCTTGCGGGAAGCCTTCTTCCGCGCTTTTCGGCGCGCAGCGGACTTTTGCTTGCGTTGCAGCTCATCGGCGAGGTCCGCCAGGGTCGTGCGAGTCATGTATCGAATGACTGCTTGGCGGACAGGTTTGTAGATATCGTGCAGCGGGCACGGCGTCTCGTCGTCGCATTCGGGCAGCCCCACGGCGCAGCGTTCGAAGCCGTCACTGCCATCGAGTGCATCGACGACATCCATGAGACTGATCTTGCGTGGGGGGCGGCTCAGCGAGAAACCGCCACTGGGCCCTTTTACCGAATGTAAGATACCCCTCCGGGCGAGCTGCTGCAACGTCTTGGCCAGGTAGAACAGCGGGGCATCTTCTTCAGCGGCGATCTCGCGAACCATTTTCTGAGCGCCCCGGGGCAACGCCGCCAAGTGCGTCAGCGCTCGCAGCCCGTATTCAACCGATCGAGAGTAAATCATTTGAATCCGTCCTCGCTTCGCGTTGCTTGAGCCAGCGCCCAGCTCTGATCGTCCGGCACCGGAGCGAATTGGGGCGCCCCCTACGCAGGGCTTTGTTTTGCGTACAGCTCTTAGCCCGCATTTCTCATCGGATGACGGGTTAGAATCTTATGCCCGGCTCGTGGCGGCCCAGTTTCGCTTTTGGTGCAATCCCGACAAGCGGATTCCATAATCCTATTTCATCTGGGCCGAACAGCGATTCGTAAGCTTGCATCCGCCACTCCATCCTAGATAGCGTAAACGGCGCCAATTGGAGGCCAATGGATTTCCGTAAACCTGGCGAGACGAACCGCGACGGTGGCGAAACAAGATACAGGGGGGGGGGCGCAAGCCCGGAGCCGCGCGCATCAGCGCCGATCCGGCATCGACAACCCGGGCTGCCAGAACTTAATGTAGAACTAAAATGCCGAGCGCTGCGGGCTGACTGGCTCTAACCTGGTCGCCGAATCCGGCTTGGGCCGTTCGCCTATAATGGCTTCTGCATGAAACTGACTTCCGTCGATTTCGTAGTGATCGCGACCTACTTTCTTCTCAACATCGCGATTGGGCTCTACTATCGGCGGCGGGCGGGCAAGAGTATCGATGAGTTCTTCGTCTCGGGACGCTCGGCTCCGTGGTGGCTGGCCGGCACCTCGATGGTTGCGACGACGTTCGCGGCCGACACGCCGCTCGCCGTGACCGGGATGGTCGCCACGGGCGGTATCGCCGGGAACTGGTTGTGGTGGAACTTCGGCTTCAGCGGGATGCTGACGGTTTTCCTTTACGCCCGCCTGTGGCGCCGCGCGGGCGTGCTGACCGACGTTGAATTCGCGGAGATCCGCTATAGCGGCAAACCGGCCGCCTTCCTGCGCGGTTTTCGCGCTCTCTACCTGGCGATACCGATCAATTGCATCGTCATGGGATGGGTCAACCTGGCGATGGTGAAAGTTTTGATGCTCGTTCTGGGCATTGAGAAGGTGGATGCGATTTTCGTGGTGCTGGCGCTCACCGCGCTCACCTGTGCCGTGTCGGCTCTGGCGGGACTGCGGGGCGTGCTGGTGGCGGATCTGTTGCAGTTCGTCCTGATGATGAGCCTGTCGATCGGACTTGGGGTGTTTGCCGTCCAAGGCGTGGGGGGGATTTCCGAGCTAAAGAGTCAGCTTGCCGCGTCGGGCGGGGGAGGCAGTGCGCTCAACTTCTTCCCCACTCCAGATTCGGCATGGATGCCGATGCTGACCTTCTTTGTCTACATTGCCGTGAGCTGGTGGGCCACCTGGTACCCAGGCGCCGAGCCGGGCGGAGGCGGATTCATCGCGCAGCGCATGTTTGCCGCGCGCGACGAGCGGCATTCCCTGCTGGCAACGCTTTGGTTCAACGTGGCTCACTACGCCGTGCGGCCTTGGCCCTGGATCTTCGTCGGGCTGGTTTCGCTCGTCGCTTTCCCGAATCTTGAAGACCCTGAAACCGGTTACGTCTTGGTGATGCTCGAGTTTCTGCCGCCTTACCTGCGCGGACTGATGATCGCGGGTTTCGCCGCGGCCTTCATGTCGACGATCAGCACCGAACTCAATTGGGGAGCCAGCTATCTCATCAACGACTTCTATCGAAGATTCATCCGTCCCGATGCCTCCGAGGAACGCCTGATTTCCGCCGCCCGCATCGCGACCATTCTGCTGGCGCTGGCCTCCGCCGCGATCACTTTCTACATGGACAGCATCGCCGGGGCCTGGAAGCTGCTGCTTGCCACCGGCGCGGGTACCGGCTCGGTCCTGATCTTGCGCTGGTTTTGGTGGCGCATCAATGCCTGGAGCGAAGTGTCATCGATGATCGCCGCGTTCGTGGTCTCTCTTGGCCTGCAGCTCGCCGCCGGCTACAACACCGATGACCCGCATGACTTTGCGGTGGTTATGCTGATCACCGTGGGCCTGACGACGGTCGTATGGGTTGCGGTCACTTTCTTGACCAGGCCCGAACCCGAGGAAAAGCTCGTAGCGTTCTACCGGCGCGTGCGGCCCTACGCCACGTTTTGGGGACCGGTCGCCCGAGTCGCCGGGGATGTCACTTCGCCGACAGGGGCGCGAAGTGATTTGCTCAGTTGGGCTGCCGGCTGCGGACTGATTTACGGCGCGCTGCTCGGCATGGGGAAACTGCTGCTGGGAGAGCTGAGCGAGGCCGGGCTCTACGCCTTGGTCGCGGCGATCAGTGTTTGGCTGATTTGGAGGAGCGGCGCGGTCGCTCGGGTTCGGTAGCGTTTTGGATCGACAGGTCTCACGTGCTGACCGCTTGCTTACGCGCGCGGCTCAGGCGTGGGGGAACTGCTGCTGGGAGAGCTTGAGCGGCGAGGTCTAATCTATTGAATAGAGATCGTCGCCACGTTCGAATCGTGGCCGCCGATGTTGACGATCAAGGACTGATCGCCCAAGGGAGTAAAGTGGCTCGGCCGCATATTGAACTGCAGCACTCCGACCAAGCCGGGCGCCATGCCGAGAAAGTCGATCACGACTTCGTGCCCCGCTACAAACGCTACAGCTCTGAGAGGGGCTAGGACAAGCGGATTCGTGCCGGCTGCCTTGCCCGAGGCAAGGGCCGGAGCAACGGGTCCCTGGCCCGTCATGTAGACGGTCAGAACTTGCCGCCGGCTGACGGGATTGCCCGCCGTATTCAGAGTTCCGTCGCCGTTTACCGCTACGGCGCGGCCTTGGCCATAGGTGAAGATTCCCGGGGCCGAGCCCGTGATCTGAACCCTTTGGGAAGCGCTGATGGCGCCCGCGTTATCCACGGCAACGTCGACCACGGCCAGCCCCGCCACTTCGAACAACATTTGGAAGTTGATCTGTGAATCACCCAGATAGGTGATCGGAGCCTCGCCGATGAGCAGTCCGTCCGAATTGAAGATCAGCACCCGAACCCCGTTGATTTGGGTGGGGAGCGAGTCCTTGGTCCGTCCGACGAACGATGCGACCGCGCCTTCCGGCGTGCCTCCCAGTGACTGTCCAAATATGGTGGCCAGCGTGCCGGGGGCCAACTGCGCCTGGTATGTCGCCGCGTTCACCACGCCGCCGGTAGAGATCACCGGCGTCGGATTCGGCTGGTCGCTCAGGATCAACCTGACGACAACAACAACCGGAGAAACCGTAGCGCCGACTGCGGTGAACGTGATTTGCGCCGCATCCCGAATGCCCGCCGCGGCACCCTGCGTATCGAACGAAATCGTCACCTCTGTTGGCGTATCCCCCGACTCCTCGGAAAGCGAGACGCGATCCGCCATCGGACCGCTGACACTGGCCTCCCAGCGCAGTTCGCCATTAGCGGCCGTAATATTCAGCGCGACAGGATCGGGATTCGGTCCAGTCGCCACGCCGGAGAAGCTAATACTTCCGGGCGAGACGGTCAGAGACTGAACGACGGGAGGCGTATCGGCGGTCAGCAGCGAAAAGTTGTCAATCGAATTGAGTTCGGACCCCTGGGCCTGATCGGCGCTGACTTCGACCCGCAGGACGTTGCCCAGCAGTTCATCGAAAGTCGCATCGCC
>Ga0114996_10002049_pt1 | contig 26410 bp, 24 predicted proteins | sample ArcticOcean_MG_C_4_FD_87039 | JGI IMG/M metagenome (GOLD analysis project Ga0114996, IMG submission 87039) | Marine microbial communities from western Arctic Ocean - ArcticOcean_MG_CB4_134 | ecosystem: Environmental > Aquatic > Marine > Oceanic | place: Arctic Ocean: Canada Basin | collected... | reverse complement strand
GCGGCGTGGACGTTCAAGACCGTCCCTTGTTGCGTAAGCGACCAAATGACATTTCGGTTGTCACGCAAGCACACGCGTCTTATGCCCATCACACCGCGGCGCTGCAATTCTGCCAGAAAGTCCTGTGCTGACAACATATTCCGAGCTCTCGCAGGTTATAGCGCCATTTGTATCATCGATACTACATACCGTATGGCCGCTAACACCGCTACACAATATGTCGTACCGAGGTGTATCGAAGCTATTGCGCGCAGAAACACTTCGCTGCTAGATAAATGCGTTCGTACACGCGTGGGTCCACGTAGCGCCCGGAGGGATTCTCATGGCGGCAAGAAAGAAGGCAGCGAAGAAGAAGGCAGCTCCGAAGAAACGGAAGGCAGCTCCGAAGAAGAAGGCAGCCGGAGCAAAGAAGCGGCCTTCGAAGAAGGCGGCCCCGAGGAAGAAGGCAGCTGCGAAGAAGAGAAAGGCAGCTCCGAAGAAGAAGGCTGCGCCGAAGAAGAAGAAGGCAGCTGCGAAGAAGAAGGCTGCGCCGAAGAGGAAGAAGGCTGCGCCGAAGAAGAAGAAGGCAGCTGCGAAGAAGAAGAAGGCAGCTGCGAAGAAGAAGGCTGCGCCGAAGAAGAAGAAGGCAGCTGCGAAGAAGAAGAAGGCTGCGCCGAGAAAGAAGTAGCAGTACATCCAACCTTTCAGGTTGGTGAAAGAAGCTGGCGTCCTTCGGGACGCCAGCTTTTTTTGTCGGGCACGAATCACCTCCGCGCGGGTTTGACCCGGAGCCCAGCACCCCAGTTTGCGTAGATCCATGACCTCGTTCATCAGTACTCGCGGTGGCGGGCCCGTATCGCTCTCCGACGCGCTCTTCTCGGGACTCGCTCCGGGCGGCGGGCTCTACATGCCGACCGAGTTGAGACCATTTCCGGCATTCCCCGGATCAGTGGACGGTCTCGCAGACGTGGGTCGTTGGTTGGCCCCCACCATGTTCGCCGACACCGACCCCGAGGTGATCGACCGGGTGGTCACATCAGCGTTCAGCTTCCCGGTGCCGCTCGTCGAAGTCGAGAAGGACCTGCACGTCCTGGAGCTGTTTCACGGACCCACGCACGCGTTCAAGGACGTCGGCGCCCGCTTCATGGCACTCCTCATGGCCGAGCTCGACGGAGGCGGCGGCACACGCACGGTGCTCGTCGCGACCTCCGGCGACACCGGTAGCGCGGTGGCTCACGCCTTCTATGGGCTCGAGGGTTACCGGGTCATCGTGCTCTTCCCTCGGGACGGCGTCAGCGCCAGGCAACGTCGACAGATGACGACGCTCGGGGGCAACGTCCTGGCGCTCGCGGTGCGCGGCACCTTCGACGACTGCCAGCGGATGGCGAAAGAGGCCTTCAACGACTCGGAGTTGCGGGCACGTCACCGTCTGACGTCGGCCAACTCGATCAACGTGGGCCGGCTGCTGCCGCAGAGCTTCTACTACATCTACGCTGCGGCTCGTTTGGGCTGGTCCGACCGGCCCGCCCGTTTTGTGGTCCCATCCGGCAATCTCGGAAACCTTTCGGGCGGGCTACTCGCCCACCGCTGTGGCATGCCGAACCGCGGCTTCCTTTCGGCGCTCAATTCCAACCGCGGCTTCGCTGATTTCCTCAAGGACGGAGCCTTCGAAGCTCGGTCCTCCATCCCCACGCATTCCAGCGCGATGGACGTCGGCAATCCGAGCAACCTCGAGCGCATCCGTTGGCTCTACACGAACGACCTGAGCGAGCTGCGCAATGACGTCACGGCGTGCTCCGTGAGCGATGAGGATACTCGGAGCTGCATCGAGCGCGTACACGCACGCACGGGGTACGTGCTCGATCCGCACACATCGGTGGGATTCTTGGCTCACTCGGCCCGGCCTGCGCCACCAGACATGCCCAGCGTGGTGCTCGCGACGGCCCATCCTGCGAAGTTTCCCGAACTCGTCGAGGAGGCAATCGGCCGCAAGTTGCCGCTGCCCGATGGAATCGCCGCCGTAATGGATGCAGAGGAGCACATGGAAGAGATCTCCGCCGAGCTAGCGGCACTACGCGGGAAGATGGACGCGTGACGGAGATGCCGCTCGAGGCTGCCCACATCAGGGTGCCCTGTTCGACGTCCAATCTGGGATCCGGCTTTGACACGATCGGGCTCGCGTTGGATCGATACCTCGACGTGACCTTCGAACCACACACAGAGGGTGGCCTGATCGTCGAGCGAGAGGGCACGCTAGCCAGCCTCGCAGACGAGGACGGACCCGACCTGGTCGCCTCGACCTTCCAGAAGGCGCTGTGGCTCGAGGGCATCGAACCGCGTGGCCTGCTGCACCTCACGTCCGCTATTCCCATCTCCCGCGGGCTCGGGTCATCGTCGGCGGCGGTTCTCGCGGGCTTCGACCTCGCGCGCGCCGTCCGCGGCGAGCCGCGGGCTGACAAGGAAGCGTTCGACGCCGCGCTGAAGCACGAGGGTCACGGTGACAATGCCGCGCCGAGCCTGTATGGAGGACTAAGGGCCGTCGCGACCACCGCTGACGGCGCCGTCGTCGTTCATCTGCAGCTCTCAGAGTCGATCGGCTTCGCCTTCGCGGGGCCGGCCATGAGGCTACGTACCCACGCGGCCCGCGGCGCCCTGCCCTCGAAGGTCCCTCACAAAACCGCGGCGGCCTCTCTGGGTCGCGTCGCCGCGCTCATTCGGGGGCTTGCGGAGGGACGACCCGACCTCATTCGCATTGGGGTGAAGGACGAATTGCACGTGCCCTACCGGCTTCCGATGATCCCCAATGCGCCGGCTGCCATGTCCGCAGCCATGGACGAGGGCGCGTGGGCTGTCACGATCTCTGGGGCGGGGTCTGGGCTCATCGCGTTGTGTGACCCCGAGGCGGCCGACGGGGTCGCGGAAGCGATGCGCGCGGTCCTGTCCGCCGGGTCCGACGACCAGGAGTGCGTGGGCTTCGCGGTTCGGCCGAGCCAACAGGGGCTTCAGCGGCTGACGCGCTGAAGGAACCGCCCGCCGGCGGTCAGCGCTCGGCTGACGCGCGGCCCGCCGAGTCGGGCTCGCGCCTGAGCACGCCGATGCATCCGAGGAACAGGTAGGCCGTGCTCGCGATGCGCCCGCCGAGGAACGAGGCGAAGGCTGCCGTCGCCCCGACCAGGCCGAGCCCCCAACCCAACGTCACGAAGGTCATCGCAACGGTACCGACCTCGATGGCGCTCGCAAAAGTGATGTGTCGTGTACGCCTCGCATCGACCAGGATCGCACGCTGGAGACCGAGCAAGACCGAGAGCGCGGGGAGCGGCACGATCAGGCGAGCCGGAGTGAGCGCGAAGGCCGTCAGCTCGTCCGTGAGCCCCGAGATGCTCGAGAAGTAGACGTGAGAGAGCGGCGTGAAAGCGACGACCGCGATGCCCGCCGAGGCAGCCAATCCCAGTCCCATCGCGAAGCGGCGCAGGTCCGGGAGATGCTCGAAGCGCTCGCCCATCAGCGCGATCGCTGTGTCCTGGTAGGCGAGCCCGAGCGAGCGGAAGAAAAACGACAGCGCGTGCACCACAGGGAAGACCGCGAGCGACTGCACCGGTGACACGCTTCGCCCCATGAAAAACGTCAGCATGGGATGCACCGCGAGGCCGATCATCGAGGTCAACGCCAGCGGGAAGTAGAACGCGGCGATCTCCCGATAGGGCATCTCTCGGGTGTGACCGTCCTGCTCCCCCGCGAGCAAGGCCCTCACGGTGGGCCCAGCCATGAAGCGCGCGGCGATGGCTTCCGACGTCACGCCCGAGGCGAGCGACAGCGCGCCGACCCAGGCACCCGGTATGTCCAAGACCAAGAATCCCAACAGCGCGCCACCGACCATGCCGAAGAGCCGGATGACCGTACCGTACGCGACCAGCCGCGTCTGCCCCGAGCGGATCAGCACGCCCTGGAGGAAGCGGCGGTACCCAATCGCACCCGGCCAGGGCAGGAAGAACCAGAGCGCCCCATACGTGATATCGGCAACCTCCGCGGGCAGCCCCATCACGGTGCCCGTCAGAAACCCATAGACCGGAGGAAGCAGCAGGACGATCAACAGGCCGGTCGTGGCGAGCGCGAGCGCGCGTGAAAAAGTGCGCAGCCTCAGGTAGCTGCTCCGGTCGCGCACGAGCGAGGTCGCCGCGCTCATCAGCATCATGACAGGCGCTTCGATCAAGACGGCGAGCGCGAACGCGACTCCGTGCGCCGCGAGGTTGAACGTCGGGTCGGGCAGCCGCGCGATGATCGCGGCGATGAAGGGGCCCTCGGTCGCCATCATGACCCACGTCGCAGCCAACGGAGTCCAAAAGACGAGGATGGACCGCTGCGAGAGCTTCGACAAAGGCGACCGGGGTCAGCTTATTGGGGGGCCGCTCGGAAGATGATGGGACCGTGGTGGGAGGTCTACCGTACGCGCCCCCTAACGCCGGACCGCGATCCCCACGACCTCGAAGCGCGCATTAGCCAACAACGACCCTGCACCCAAGAAGGCTCGCGCCGGGAACTCCCGCGTGAAGTATGTGCGGTACACGGTGTTAAACGCGGCGTAGTCCCCGAGGTTGGCGGCGTAGACCTGGACGTTCACGAGATCGTCCATCGTCATTCCGGCCTGCTCGAGCGTGCCGCGCATGCTATTGAGCGCTGCGCGCGCCGCGTCCTCACCCGTGTCCCCCCTACCGAGCACGCCCGAGAGGTACAGAGTGTTGCCTACTTGCACCGCCCCGCTGAAGGCCGACCCGGCGGCATCAGTTGCGGAGCCGGGATTGATGTGGCGCACCTCCTGGGCAGAGGCCACGTCGGAGAAGGACGGAGCGACGGCACAGAGGGCGGCGATCAAGAACGTGCGGGAGCGCATCGGTGAGACCTCCAAGACAGGTAAGCGATTGCCACGGCCAGCCGGGCACTGCATGGTAGGGGCCCTCCAGTACGGGCGGCAAGGAACCGCCACCGCACCTAACGAAATCGGCCCGATGTCGGTCTTTGGATGTGGCCGATCCTCCTGATTTACTACAGAGGCAAGAAGATGATCTCTCGACGCGACTGGCTCCGCATCAGTGCTACCTCAGGCGCCGCCCTGTCCCTGGACCCGCAGCTGCTTCGGGCGCTTCAGAGCATGCCTCAGATCACGAAGGCGATCCCGTCGACCGGTGAACGCGTTCCGGCCATCGGGCTCGGGGGCCGCTGGATATCGCGCGGCTCGAGTGCCGAGGAGCTGACAGGCCATCGCGCGGTGCTGCACGCGCTAGCCGAAGGCGGGGCGGGCCGCGTATGGGATACGGCCGCGGGATACGGGGGGGGCGCGTCCGAGGAGCTCTCCGGGCAATGGGCTCAGGAGGACGGCTTCGCATCAGACATCTTCTGGGCCACCAAGGTCAACGTAGCCCAGGGGCGAGGTGGCGGAGGAGGTTCCGTCGATCCGGCCAGAGTCCGGGCACAGATCGACCAATCGTTCGAGCGCCTACGCGTTCCGGTCATCGACCTGAACCAGGTCCACAACATGGGCGATCCGCCCACTCAACTCGCGGTCCTGCAGGAGTACAAGGAGTCGGGCCGCATCCGCTACATCGGCATCACCACCACGAGCTCGAATCAGTACGGTGCGCTCGAGCAGGTGATGAGAGATTATCCGATCGACTTTATCGGCATCGACTACGCGATCGACAATCGGGACGCCGAGGAGCGCGTCTTCCGGACGGCCCAGGACGAAGGAATCGGCGTGCTGGTATACCTGCCCTTCGGGCGGAGCCGGATGTGGGGCCGGATCGGCGACCGCCCGTTGCCGGACTGGGCGGCCGAGTTCGACGCGCACACGTGGGCTCAGTTCATGCTCAAGTTCGTCGTCGCCCAACCGGCCGTGACCGTGGCCGCTCCGGGCACGGGCGACCCGGAGCACATGGTCGACAACATCGGGGGTGGGCTGGGTCGGTTGCCGGCGCCTGAGCACATCGAACGCATGCTCGCGTGGGAGCGGAGTCTGCCTAGCGCGTAGGGTCGCGGAGGTCTAGCCCAGCGCGCGAAACAACAGGTTGATCGGAGCCGACAGCAGATCGCCGCCCGCGATACTTCCTCCGTCGAGTCGGCCGAGGGAGAACCCAACGGGATCCTGACGATTTAGAGACGGGTCGGTTCGGAACGTTTCCATCGATGCGAGCGCGCGAGCTCTCTCCGCGGCAATCGCTGGGTCCACAGCTTTGCGAGCGGCATCCGCTTCATCGAGCTCTCGGAGTGCCCTACCCACCGCCTCGGGATCCAGGACCGTGAGCGCCGAGCCACAGTGGCCGCACGCGAAACCCTCGCTCAGCTCCACCGGAGCTCCGCAGCTCGAGCATTGTACTTGCTTGATCTCTGCCTTCAGCTGCTGCTTCTCCAAAGGGTTCAGACTCCGCACGAACTGCTTCTCTTTGAGGAACTCTGAGAACGGCGTCAGACGGCCGTGCTGGCCCGGGCATCGGTAATAGGAGAAGCGGCCACCCTTGCCGATGTCGTGCATGAGGGCGAGCCGCCGGCTGCAGCGCGGGCACTTCGTCGACTCGCGCAGGGCATGACGTGGGTCGGCACGATGCTCGTTCAGTGAGCGAAAGAGATCCAGCGTGCCTCCGGGTGAGAGCTGAATGCTCTCGCGCTTATCGAGCCACAGGACGTGGCAGGCGTAGCACGCGTCGACCTCGACGTCGGAGTACTTACCCTCCAGCGCCTGGTGGTCCATTTCGGTGCTGCAGTTAGGACAGTTCATGAACTCGATCCGGGGGACCTCTAGGGCGAGTCTCGGCAACCACCCCTCCGCGGTCAAGCGGCGGCCGGCGTTGAAATCGACGCGTTATCCGTTGACCTTAACTTCGCCCATGCCCCCCAGAACTGCACTCCATACGCAGTGGGCACACGTTTGTAGCCCCGCCTCTCCTTCCTAACGGTCCCCACCCTCCATGCCTGGCACCCCTCCGGCTGAACCGTCCCACCTCAACGCCTAGATCGTGCTTGCCACCCTGTCTGCCATGGCGTTCGCGGTGCCGGCGGCGGGCCAGGAGCTTCGGAACGGTCCCGGCGGCGAGCCACCCCTCGACCTGCCCCGCATTGAAGGCGGCATCGAGATGGACGGTATCGTCGGCGAGGAGGAGTGGGCCGGCGCGGTGCAGATCGAAGGTGTCATGCATCTTCCCGACTTCGGAGCTGAGCCGACGGAGCGCACGGTCTTCCTGATGGCGTACGACAGCGACTACCTCTACTTCGCTTGCCGTGCCTACGACTCGGAGCCCGACCAAGTGCGCGTTACGACGCTCGAGCGCGATGTCAGCACGTTCAACACGGACGCGTGTGGCGTGCGGCTCGACAGCTATAACGACGAGGAGAACGGCCTCCTCTTCAACACCACCCCCGCCGGCGTCCGCACCGAATGGGCGTTCGCGAACGACGCGACCGGCAGGCCAAACATGGACTGGAACACGTTCTGGGACGCGGCCGGAAGCATGACCGAGTACGGATGGTCGGGCGAGATCAGGATCCCGTTTTCGAGCGTCGGCTTTCAAGTGATCGACGATCGTGTCGTCATGGGCTTCTCGGTAGTGCGATCCGTGGTGCGCAAGAATGAGACGACGGTGCACCCGGCCATTCCGCCGAACTGGGGTCCGGCGGGCCTGGCCAAGCCGTCACAGATGCGGAAGATGGTGCTGCGAGGCGTGGAGCCCACACAACCTCTGTACTTGACGCCCTATGGTCTCGGTGGCGGCGGGTACGCCCGGACGTTGAACACCGCCGCGGACGGCTATCAGTGGAACAACGAGACGGTCAAAGAGGTCGGTCTGGACGCCAGGTACGGGATTACGAGAAACCTCAATCTCGACGTCAGCATCAACACCGACTTCGCACAGGTCGAGGCTGATGACCAGCAGGTGAACCTGACCCGCTTCTCGCTCTTCTTCCCCGAGAAGCGCCGCTTTTTCCAAGAGCGAGCCGCGGTGTTCGAGGTACCGCTCAGGGGGTTCGAGCGACTCTTCTTTTCGCGTCGCATCGGCCTGGTGAATCGCGAGCCGACCCGCATCTTCGGGGGCGCTCGCGTGATCGGGCGGGTCGGCGACTGGGACGTGGGATTCATCAATATGCAGACCGACGAGCACGAGGCGGTATCAGGCGAGAACCTCGGCGTGCTCCGTCTCAGGCGACGCATCTTCAATCAGTTCTCGTATCTCGGCGGGATCGTGACCAGCCGCAGGGGCAACGATGGCAGCTACAACGTCGTCTACGGCACCGATGCGGTCACTCGGCTTTTCGGTCAGGACTACCTGTCGCTCAACTGGGTGCAGAGCTTTGACGACAGCGATTCCTCCCCGGACCTCTTCGACCGCAGCTTCGTCCGCCTGAACTGGGAGCGCCGGGGCACTGACGGGATCATCTACGCGGCCGACGTCGCCCGGGCGGGCGAGGTATTCGAACCCGGCATGGGCTTCCTCCTCCGTCGCAACTACCTGTCGGGCAGCGGGAGCCTCGGGTACGGATGGCGGCCCGACGCCGGATCCGCGCTGAACGCCTACTCCGTCAACTTGTCGGGCTCGATGGTCGGACGGAACGCCGACTCTTCGGTCGAATCGGCCTCCTACTCGGCGACGAGTCAGCTGGAGACCCGCAGCGGGCAGGGCATCACGGCCAACGTGACGCGGAGCTACGAGGATCTCACGTTGCCCTTCATGCTATCCTCGGATACGCAGGTGCCGGTCGGGTCCTACTGGTTTACCGACGGCAGCGTGTCCTACACCGCGCCCAGCGGCTCACTGTTCCGACCCAGCCTGAACGCGGGTGCCGGCCACTTCTACGATGGGACCAGAATCAGTTTGGCGTTTTCGCCTGCGTGGTCCGTCTCGCGGCATCTGACCGTCAGTGGCACCTACAGCCTGGACCACCTTGATTTCGACGAGCGAGACCAGGTATTCACTTCGCACGTGGTTCGCGCGCGCACCGACTTCACCTTCACTACCGCGACCTCGGCATCTGCTTTCATCCAGTACAACAGCGCGGACGATGTCGTCGGCTGGAACGTCCGCTTCCGGTTCAACCCCACCGAAGACACCGATCTCTATCTCGTGTGGAACGAGACGCTCGACTCCGACCGTTTCGCCCGCGTTCCAGTGGCGCCGTTGAGCCAGGGGCGCACGTTGCTCGTGAAGTACTCGCGGACGTTCACGCTGGGCCTGTAGGGGGCGGGCTACCGCCTTGCACCGTGGGCTGGTGGGAAGGATGTTGCTCCCCACTTGATCTGCCCCGCCAAAGGACGTCATGAGCGCCACCCCGGTTGAACGCCTGAACGCAGCCCTCGAGGGCCGGTACGAGATCGAGCGCGAGCTCGGCCAGGGCGGGATGGCGACGGTCTACCTGGCGAACGACCTGAAACACGAGCGTAAAGTCGCGCTCAAGGTCCTGAAGCCCGAGCTCGCCGCGGTCGTAGGCGCCGAGCGCTTCCTGGCCGAGATCAAGACGACGGCGAACCTCCAACATCCGCACATTCTGCCGCTTCATGATTCCGGAGATGCGGACGGCTTCCTGTTCTACGTGATGCCCTACGTGGAGGGGGAGACGCTCAGGGACCGTCTGGAGCGAGACCGTCAGCTCCCCGTGGACGAGGCCGTCAGGATCGCGACGGACGTCGCGGAGGCGCTCCACGCCGCCCATCAGCACGGCGTGATCCACCGAGACATCAAGCCCGCGAACATCCTGCTCAGTCAGGGTCGCCCGCTCGTGGCCGACTTCGGCATCGCGCTGGCCGTGAGCACCGCGGGCGGTGGGAGGCTGACGGAGACGGGTCTGTCCATGGGGACGCCCTACTACATGAGTCCCGAGCAGGCATCGGCCGATCGTCAGCCGAGTGCAGCGAGCGATGTCTACTCACTGGGCTGCGTCTTGTATGAGATGCTCGTCGGGGAGCCGCCGTATACGGGCGGGAGTGCCCAGGCCGTACTGGCGAAGATCCTGGTGGATGAGGCACCGGCTCCCACGAAGACCCGGGCCTCGATTCCGCCCAATGTGGACGCTGCGATCCGGAAGTCCCTGGAGAAGCTGTCGGCAGACCGCTTCATGGACGCTCAAGAGTTCGCGAACGCCCTGGCCGATCCCGGCTTCCGCTACGGCGAAGTAGAGGCCGTGGGGCCGGGCCAGCGCAAGGGACTGTGGAATCCGCTGTCGATGGCCACGAGTGCAGCGGCGGTGGTCTTGGCCGTAGCCCTCGCCTTGTCGGTGCTCGGCTCCGGCGCCGTGACTGAGCCGGCACCCGTCTCACGCCAGGTGATCTCGGCAGCGCCCGCAGTGCCCGTGGTGACCGGAACGGCAGTGCGCGACGTGGCGATCTCGCCCGACGGCGAGACCATCGTCTATCAGTCGGCCATTGGACCAGGTGAGCTCTCGGTCCGCGCACTGGACGAGCTGGAGAGCGTCCCGCTCAGAGGTCCGCCCGTGGCGATTTCGCCATTCTTTTCTCCGGATGGCGAGTGTATCGCGTTTCAGGCCGGCGTCGGCGGGGCCCTCCAACGCGTCTCGGTTCTGGGTGGACCTCCGCTGACCATCACTCCGCTCTCCGCGGATCTCGCCGGCGCGAGTTGGGGAGCCGACGGGACCATCGTCTTCGGGTTGAACACCTCCGAGGGCTTGTGGCAGGTGCCCGCCGCCGGAGGAGAGCCCGCGGTCCTCACCACCACATATGGAACGACTGCGCACGGGTCGCCGGAGGTCCTTCCTGACGGCCGCGGCGTGCTCTTCGTGGTCGACGCAAGCGCGCTGACCGCAACCGATGATCAGATCGCCGTCCTCGACCTGCGCACGGGCGAGCATCGGGTGATCATCCCGGGAGGGTCCGCCCCGCGTTATGCGTCCAGCGGGCACATCGTCTACGCGGTCGAGAACACCCTCAGGGCCGTCACCTTCGACCTGGAGCGACTGGAGGTGACGAGCGACCCGGTCCCGGTCGTCGAAGGCGTGATGGTCAAGGCCAACGGACGGGCGAACTTCAGCCTGTCCGAGTCAGGGTCACTCGTCTACGTGAATGGTAGCGCCGCCGAAGCCAGCCCTCGCACGCTCGTGTGGGTGGACCGGAACGGCAGAGAGGAGCCGCTGCCCCTGCCTCCACAGACGTATCAAAATCCCCGCTTGTCACCGGACGGCACGCGGTTGGCCGTCGGGGTGCCGGACGGCAACGGCGTCCTCTCGCTCTGGGTGTACGACGTGGCCAGCGCCGCCGGCCTCCGGCTGACACAGGAGGGCGCGATGAACGCGCCCGTCTGGATATCCGAGGGCCAGGTCGCGTTCGCCTCGACAGCCGCCGGTAGCGTCTCCGAAATCCACTCGGTCATGTCCGATGGAAGCGCCCTTCCGGGGCGCCGGCTACCCAGCGAGGGCATCGTCGGGGACTTTCCCACGTCTGTGACACCCGATGGTCGCTACCTGATCTTCAGTCACATGATCACAGCCAATCACCGTGAGATCTACCAGCTGCCGCTCGAGGGCGATCCCACGCCGGAGCTCTTGCTGCAGGGGGAGTTCAACCGAGGCAACGCGGAGGTCTCGCCCGACGGTCGATGGCTGGTCTACCGATCGGATCAGTCCGGTCAGATGGAGGTCTACGTCCAGCCCTATCCGGGGCCCGGCGCGACGGTGCCCGTGTCCATCGGTGGCGGTACGAGCGTCACTTGGTCGCCGGACGGCAGCGAGCTGATCTACCGGCTCGACGATCGCATGATGACGGTCTCCTTCGACGCCGACGGGGACCGGGTGCGCATCGGACCACCCACGGAGTTGTTTCGCGGGAACTACGTCGTCACGGCGTTGGGCGGTACGCGGCTGTATCATGTGGCGCCGACGGACGCTTCCTGATGCTCAAAGAGGGTACTGGTCTGGGTCCCGGAGACGAGCTGCCACCACAGGTCGTGTTGGTCCAGAACTGGTTCGAGGAGCTGAGGCAGCTGCTTCCGCACTGAGCAGCCACATCCCTGCCCCCGGGCCGTCGTAGACGGTCGGGCTACCTCGCCGGCAGCGTACCGCCCTCAGCGAGGATCTTCATGTTCTGGAGTGCCCTCGTGAACGAGGCGAGCCTTCGTGCCCGGTCCGCTTCCCGAGCAGCGTCGTCCTCCAGCAACGAATTGTCGTACACCAGATTGTAGACCAGCTTGGACGTCGTTGCCGTGACCGGCCTCGCCTCGAGTGTGCCGTGATAGAGGTCGTACGGCCGTCCTTCCCTGGGTGTCTGCGTGTAGGTATAGGAAAGCTCTGTCTTTCCCACGAGAACCTCGTTGGCGACGCTGCGCACCGAGCCGAGTTCGCCTTCAACGCCGGACGTCATCGTACACGGGATCCCAAACCATTCCCCGATATCACAATACTTTCCGACCCGCGCCCACACCTGTGCCGCAGGGCGATTCACGTCGATCTCCATCGGAATGAACGTGTAAGTCGGTGAGGCAATGACGTGTGGGTCTGGCATCTGTGCGGCGACGGAGGTCGCGCAGAGGAGCGCGACTGCGCAGCCGGTTACGATACTAGTGAGTCGACTTTGCACGACTTCCTCCAGATGGTTTGGATGTTGCACGGCACTCACCATGCCGGCCGCACGAGCGTACTGCAAGCCTACAGCTCCGACCTCCTCCATGCACAAGCGAGCGAGTCCGCGTACTCGTTCCACCTCGAGCCGTCGTGCGCGCGTGTCCACTCGAGCAGGCAGTGCGGATGGGCCCGGTAGAGTCTTAGCAGCTCCTTCACGAGGTCAAGATTCTTCAGGGGATCACCCTTACGCGTCCAGCCCTTCTTCTCCCAGCCCAGCGCCCACTTGGTGATCGTGTTGACGCACAGTTGACTGTCCGAGAACACGGTTACCGCGGCATCCTCCGGTAGAGCCTTGTACGCCTCAATCAGCGCGGTGAGCTCCATCCTGTTGTTCGTCGTGTCGTCCGCGGCTCCATGGCCTTCCATCTGGACCTCCCCGTCCTCCGCCCACACGAACCCCCAGCCGCCCGGGCCGGGATTGGGATAGCTACTCCCGTCTGTGAAGACCCCGGTCTTTGGGCCGGCTGTGTACTTCTCGAGCACTTCGGCGCGGGTGAGATTCTCCTCCCTCGCTGACCCAGCAGGCTTACGCCCCCGAGACGTCTTCTTCTTCCCCGCACTCTTGGTCTTCTTCCTGTTCGGCGAGTGCTCTCGGCAGTACTTGGGCTCCCAATCGGGATACTTCTCCAAGGTGGCCGTGGGAAGGCTGAACGGCTCGTCGCAGACTTGGCATGTGAACTGGGGCATGACCGCGGCATCCTCGATGCGCTGTGTGCGTGGGGTCCGCCGCTAAACCCATCCCGGGTTGCGATCGGAACCTATCCGGAGCTCGCCTTGGGAGGCTTAGGCGCTACAACACTCGCCCCGGCACTCCCCCACCGACCTTGTCTCGACCTGAGTTGGCTAGCCGAGCAACGGCTCGATGAGTGCGACCAGTTCCTCGTGGCTCAAGGTGCCCGGGTTGTACCTCTGAACGATGCCATCACGATCGACGACGACGAGCGTCGGAGTCGTACTGACGCCGAAGTTGTTGAAATTGTTAGCGCCCATGGGCACACTCATCCACGGCGGAATCGGGAACCGCTCCGAATATTCGCCTCTGAGGTACGCCAGCTCCTCTGCGGGCGTCGCCCCATCCCCGCGGGAGATGTATCCGTAGAGCTGGGTCGGACCGACCACGACCAGACCCTGGTCGTGGTACTCTTCGTGGAGTGCCTCCAGCACCGGCTCTTGTTGCTTGCAGTCCGGGCACCAGTGGGCCCAGAAGAAGAACAGCACGACCTTGCCTTCTAGGGCGTCCTCCGTCGGTGGCGGTGCACCGAGATAGCCAGCGACCTCGAGAGCCGGAATCGGCTTCCCCTCCAAACTGAGCAGGAGGAAGTTCTTCTGAATCCGGCTTTCGATCGTCGTACCCGCAAACTCTTCCCGAGCAGAACTCAGAAACGCGACGGCCTGGGCGCTCTCTCCTCGGGCGGCGAAGGTGTGACCAAGCACCTCGATCGCGGCACCAAGCGCAGTGGGCAGGAAACCTTCCGCGTCGAGTGGCCGATCCTCCATCAGTGCGACGCTGCCCCGGTACGCTTCGAGCGCGTACCGCTCCGCGACGTCCCACCGCTCTGCGAAACTGGCCCCACGCGCCACCCAAGAGACCGCGGCGAGCCATTCTGCTGTCGGCGGCTCTGTACCGACCCGTCCCACCTCGAGGGTAGCTATGGCCCTATCGACCTGTCCCGCCCAAGCCAGGTCACTCATTTGCGAAACGAGGCTTCCGGATTGGCCGAACAGAGCCGACGGCCAGACCAGGCACACCAGGAGGAACGACTTACTCAAAACTTTGAACGGTCTCATGGACACCCTCTAGCGGTTATCCGCCGGTTCAACGCGCACACGCCATTCTACGGTGGCCGTCACCGGCGCGAAACAAATACGGTCGTCGCATGCCTGATACTGGAAGCGCCCCGGAATCACCATCTCACCAGGTGATACGCTTTCTGCCAGCACCAGTCTGGCCTCGATCGTGAACTCATGCTCGAAGACAGCGAGAGGCTCTTCTTGCCCCACCAGCATGAAATCAGTGGGCTCAGGATAGGTCATCTCCTCCAGCGTGACTCCCTCCGGCAACGTGAGCGTGAGTCGCGTCGGAATGAGATAGGGGTCCCGCGGCTCGTCCGACTGAACGTGATTCGTCTCTGGGAGCTCGACCCTCAGTTCGGCTGTCACGGTCCCGCCAGGCTGGACCGCCTGCCTCTGCACTACGGGCGTCAGCTCCGCCTTTGGTTGGCCGAACTGCGCGCTGGTTGGTGAAACGCTCAGAGCGAGGCCAGCAACTAGAAAGCCAGGCAGAGCGAGGAAAGTGTGTGTCTTGGGCATCTTCGAGTCTCGGGGCTCCATTGCGCAGTGTCAAACGCCGAGGGATTAGCTGTCTAGAATCGGCCGGCGGCCCAGATTGGCTAAGGCGACGGTGCAACCCATCGGAGGCCAGATCGATATCACCGGACCAACGATGTGCCGGACTCGGAGTCGAAGCCTCAGTCACAAAACCTCCCGGTCACGCCCAGGGTTCCCGGAGGACCCTATCTATAGTATGTCACTGCCCCGACACGCGGGCGACATCTTCGTCACCTGCCGACCCGAGCTCAGAGCCCCCTCCTAGTGAATCAGCTCCAGGCCTCCCGCCGTCCCTTGCTGCCGATCCTTTCGGTCGCGTTCGTGGGCTCGCTCGGCTTCAGCATCGTTCTTCCCTTCCTCGTTTTCGTTGTCACGAGACTGGGCGGCAACGCCCTCATCTACGGAGCGGTCGGCGCCACTTATTCGGCGTTCCAGCTCATCGGCGCCCCTGTCCTCGGGCGGTGGTCGGACCAATACGGACGCCGAAAGATCCTCCTCATCAGCCAAGTCGGTACGCTTCTGTCCTGGCTCATCTTCCTCGCCGCGCTGTACCTGCCTGTCACGACGCTGGCCGAGGTGGACACTGCCCTGACCGGGCCCTTCACGCTCACGCTCCCACTCCTAGTGCTCTTCGTCGCGCGTGCTCTCGACGGCCTGACCGGGGGTAATGTCTCGGTCGCCAACGCCTACCTGGCCGACGTCACCACGGAGGATGACCGAAGCGCGGGGTTCGGGAAGATGGCCGTCGCCTCGAACCTCGGGTTCGTGCTCGGCCCAGCGATCGCCGGCCTGCTTGGTGGTTCTGCGCTGGGAGAGGTGCCGCCCGTGCTCGCCGCGATCGCAGTCTCGGTGCTGGCCACCGCCATCATCTTCTTTCGCTTGAGTGACGCGACACCGTGCGTTCCGCCGACCACGATTGAGAGGGGAGGCGTAGGGGGAGTACTCGGTCAGGAGCACAAGGAGTGCTACACGACCGAGGGTCCTGCAGTCTCGCTCGCTCAGGCGCTTCGCCCGACTCGCATTCGACTCCTCCTCGTGGTTTACTTTCTCGTATTCCTGGCCTTCAACTTCTTCTACATCTCGTTCCCGGTGCACGCCGCGACGGAGCTCCAGTGGACGCTCGTCGAGGTCGGAATCTTCTTCAGCACCATGGGGCTCCTGATGGCGATCGTGCAGGGGCCCGTCCTCGGCGCCGCCGCGAAGCGTTACACGGCCCCGACCCTGGTCGCGGCCGGCGGCTTGGTCCTGGCGATGAGCTTCGCACTCTTCATCGTTCGATCGGTACCGCTTCTCTATCTGGCCACCGCCCTCCTGGCGCTTGGGAACGGTGTCATGTGGCCCTCCCTCTTGGCTATGCTGGCCAGCGCTGCAGGGAACCGCAATCAGGGCGCCGTCCAGGGCTTCGCCTCGAGCAGCGCCGCAGTCGCGAGCATCGCTGGACTCCTCCTCGGTGGGGTGCTGTACGGGTTGCTCGCAGAGAAAGTCTTCTTGGTAGCGGCAGTGATCACGATGATCGGCGCTGTTGCGTCCCTGAGGGCCCGACTCAGCCTCCCGACTTCAGCAACCGCCGCGCCCCGCGCCACTTGAGCACGCGGTAGTCGATCGGCGGGCAATCAGGGAACCCACTTCCACGCCGTCCTGTTGCCCACCGACGCTCCCCAGATCGTACCGTCATCGGCGACCGAGGATGCCCTCAGGGAAGCTGGTCGCGCCCGAAGGGTCCGGATCGGGGATGAACTCCCCCACGACTCCGTCGTTCACGCTGCCGATGCGAATCCCGCGGTGCCAGTCTGGGTTATAGCCGTACTCGCCCTCGGCGGCGCGTGGCTGGAGTCGACAACGTAGAGCACATCGTTCAGAATGCGCACGCCACTCGGACGCCCCCAGTGGTCCCGGTACGCGATAAACTCGCCGTCCGGCGAGAAGATCTGCAGGCGATTGTTGGTCCTGTCGCCCACGAAGACTCAACCCTGAGAGTCGAGTGCGATGGGGTGTGGGCAGTCGAGCTGACTGGGCCCGTCTCCCTTGGTGCCCCACGCCGAGATGAAGCGCCCGTTCCGGTCGAACCGCACGATGCGACCGTTGGACTCCTGGGCGAAGTGCCCGTCGGCAACGTAGATGTCGCCGTTGGGCGCGATGGCCAGGTCCAACGGTTCGTTCAGCAGCGCCTCCGTCTCACCGCGGACGCCGGCCTCCCCGATCGTCATCAGGACCTCACCTTCCGGGCTGAACTTGAAGATCTGGTTCCCTTTCCCCTCAGCGACCCCCGCGTCAACGATCCAGACGTTGTCGTCATCGTCGATGATGACGCCGTGCGGGAAGACGAACATCCCTGCCCCGAAGCTCTGCAATAGGCGCCCATGCGGATCGAACCGGAGGATGGGGTCCACGTTCGAGCCGATGCATGTGTTCGAGCCGCATAGCTCGAAGAGCCAGATGTTGCCCTGGGGTCCACGTCGATCGCGTTCGAAGAGCCCATGGCTCGACGGGTCGGCATCGTGACTACATCAGAGGTCATCTGATAGAGGTTGGGAAGCCGATCACGCTGCGTGTTCCGCTGAGCCGAGGCCACCAGGGGGGCGAACGCCATCACGATTAGCGTCAGTGGTCCGCCGGAGAAGGAGAGGTGCATCTGACTACTCCTGCAATGAGTTCGGACGAGCGTCACCGGTGCGCGTCACGGCGCATCCCGCTTTGACCGAAACTCCACACCTTCGAGTCCGTCAAAGTGAGAGTCCTGTGTCCAGAGCGTCGCGTCATGAGCTAGAGCCGTCGCATAGATGATGCTGTCCGCGAGTGGAAGCCCACGAGACGCTCCCAACTCAGCCGCCTCTATGGCGAGGGTCTGGTCCAGATCGATCACCCGACCCTGTCGCATCGCCGCCGCGGCCTGGAGCGCCTGCTCCCGACCCTGCTGACGTAGTACGTAGCGGTAGACTTCGAGGATCGTCACGGATGGAACGACGAGGGCGGGGGTGTCCCCTACGGGCTTGCCGAAGAATTGAGCGTTGGGACCGTCGACGAAGAACTCAATCCAAGCCGACGAGTCTACGACGTTCAAAGCTCCCTGTCCGGCTCACGTTCGAAGCTCGGGTCCATCCCTTTGAGGAACCCCCGCATCTCCGCGATCGGCCGGACCGGAACGAGCTCAATGCGCCCGCCGATGGCAAAGGCTTCGACCTTTTGGCCAGGCCGGATTCGGAGCCGCTCCCTGACGTCCTTCGGGATAACGACTTGGTACTTGCTCGAAATGGTGACCGTAGACAAGGCGTATACTCCATCGATACGACACACGTAAGACGACATCGGTATCGTAACCTAGCCCGGGAACTGCTTCAATACCCTTTTCGACACTTCTCGCGGTGTGAGCTGCCAGCGCGTCGGACAAATCCTAGCGCACAGGCTACCGGCGTCAGGCCGCTCTGCGCCAGGCAGAGGCTCGTTTTTCGCAGTCTTCTTGGGCGGCGACACAGCAGCTCCGGTCTCACCGCAGCGACACCTTCGTCCTATGAAATCGCGCCTCCGCCCCTGGACACACCAACGCGTCCCCCCGAGCCTATCGCATGCTCGAGACCCGCCCCATCACCATCCGCGCGCCCAACGCGCAGCTCCTGACCTCAGTGGAGTGGCAGGCGCGCGTCGAGGCACACCTCGAACGCGTGCAGCGGTGGACGCTTCCACACAAGGAGCGTCGTTCTCGCCACGAACAGCACCCGGTCCACGATTTCCTCTTCCAGTACTATATGTACTCGCCAAGGAAGCTCGAGACCTGGCACCCTGCGCCGTCCGAATCCCTCGTGGACTCACCGGACGCTCGCGAACGCTTCGGTCCGCCAGAATACCGCGCCGCATCAGGTGTGATCAGGCGCGACCTCGGCGCTCTCTCTCATCAGGCGCGCGAGGAGTTGAAAACCGTCGTGAACGTCCTGGTCGCCACGCAGAGCCGGCCCGCCAACTTCGGATGCTATGGGGTCCACGAATGGGCGATGGTGTACCGCGGCAACGACGTTCGCCACGCTGGGATCGCCCCACTCCGACTGCCACAGGAGGAGGTGGACAGCTTCGTCGAAAGCCGACCGGTCGCGTGCAGCCACTTCGACGCGTACCGCTTCTTCGCCCAGGAAGCAAAGCCACTGAACCGCATCCAACTCGAGTGGTCGAGCCGCCACGAGATGGAGCAGCCTGGTTGTATCCATGCCAACATGGATCTCTATCGCTGGGCCTACACCGCCATGCCCTGGATCGGGAGCGACGTCCTGCTGAATTGCTTCGAGTTGGCGGCGGAGCTCCGGGTGCTCGACATGCAGGCCAGCCCCTACGACCTCCAAGATCTTGGCTTCGAGCCGGTTCGCGTCGAGACGATGGAGGGACGAAGCGAGTATCAACGTCGGCAGAGAGAACTCAGCGAGAGGGCGGGGGTCTTGCGTGCGGGGCTCATCGAGATGGTGGGGGACCTGCTCTCCGAATAGAGCGGGATCAAGCTGCGTAAGCCGTGGGAGCAGATCCGCAGAGCGGCCGGACTCGACGACATGGGGTTCCACGACCTGCGCCACACGTACACCGCCGCGCTCCCAACGTCCTTGCACCCCCGCCCCGCGGGTAGGAGGTTGCTCTCGGACTGAGTCCCTTGCCGAGAACATCCCCGATGTCCGACCCCGTCACCCGCCCGCTGAACGCGCCGCGAGCGCTGTAGATGAACACACCGGTTGAGCGTTTGAACGCAGCCCTAGAAGGCCGCTACCGCATCGAGCGTGAGCTAGGCCAAGGCGGGATGGCGACCGTCTACCTGGCCGACGACATCAAGCACGAGCGGAAGGTCGCGCTCAAGGTCTTGAAGCCGGAACTCGCAGCAGTAGTCGGTGCCGAGCGGTTCCTGGCCGAGATCAAGACGACGGCGAACCTTCAGCATCCGCATATCCTGCCGCTGTTCGATTCGGGCGAGGCGGACAAGTTCCTCTTCTACGTGATGCCGTACGTGGAAGGCGAGACGCTCGGGGACCGGCTCGACAGGGACCACCAGCTTCCGGTGGACGAGGCGGTTCAGATCGCGACAGCTGTCGCAAACGCCCTGGACTACGCGCACCGGCACGGGGTGATCCATCGCGACATCAAGCCCGCCAACCTCCTGATCCATGACGGACAGCCGGTGATATCGGACTTCGGCATCGCTCTCGCCGTGGGTACTGCAGGACAGGGACGGCTGACGGAAACGGGCCTGAGTGTCGGCACTCCCCACTACATGAGTCCCGAGCAGGCGACTGGTGATCAAACGGTTGGCGTTGCCACGGACATATACGCGCTCGGGGCCGTTCTCTACGAGATGTTGGTCGGTGACCCGCCCTATACGGGGAGCACGGCTCAGGCGATCCTCGGCAAGATCATCGCGGGCAAGCGCGCGTCGGCCACCGAACATCGAGCGTCAGTCCCGAGGAATGTGGACGCGGCGATTCGGAAGTCGCTGGAAAAGTTGCCTGCGGATCGTTTCATAGGAGCTCAGGACTTCTCGAAGGCGCTCGGCGATCCCGGGTTCCGACACGGAGAGGAGATCGCGGCGGGCATGACCGCTGGTCGCGGTCCGTGGAAGCCGCTTGCGCTGGGGTTGGGCGCTCTAGCAGTCGTCTTCGGCGTGGGCTTCGGGTGGTCGATCTTCGGCCCCGAAGCGCCTGAACGTCCTAGACCGGTCACTCGTGTCTCGGTGGCGATTCCTGAGGCACAGTTTTTCCATCCCACCCGAGGGGACTTCGACCTCTCCGACGACGGCTCGCTGCTGGTCTATCGAGGCGTAGGCGATCAAGGACAGCCACAACTTTGGGCGAGGCGGTGGGACGCGCTGGATGCGACGCCGATCCGAGACACCGACCAGGCTCTTTTTCCGGAACTTTCTCCCGATGGCCTAGAGGTGGTCATTGTCACGGGGACGTCGGTTCGGGTCGTCCCGCTCCAAGGCGGCGTATCTCGCACGCTCGTGGACGTCGGCGTCGGCCGCTGTTGCCCGACGTGGAGTCCTGATGGGGCCTGGATCTATTACACGGACCAGCTTCTTGGATTGAGGCGCGTGCCCGCCGCCGGTGGGGAGCCCGAGACCGTCGTCGAGGTGAACACCGCCGCCGGGGATCAGTTCAACCTGCTCGCTGATATCCTGCCGGGCGGCGCGGGCGCGGTATTCGCGTCTCCACGGACGGGCGGCGGTTTCCGCATCCAGGCGGTGGACCTGGAAACGGGTGACGTCAAGGATCTTACTGCCGGCACCCACCCGCGCTACAGCCCGACCGGACATCTGCTCTTCATCGACGGGGCCGCCACCCTGCTGGCTGCCCCATTCGACGTCGAGAGGCTGGAACTCACGGGCGCTGCCGTGCCGGTGGCCGAGGGATTGGCCGTCCTCAGCAACGGTGTCGGGTTCTTCGCGGTTTCCGAAACCGGCAGGCTAGTGTATCGCACCGGCGCCCAGGGAGGATTCCTCGCCCCCGCATGGGTGGATCGCGACGGCACGACCCGGGACATTGATACCGGATGGACGATCTTGGGCAACCCGACCTTCTCCAGCCTGACTCTCTCGCCGGACGGAACGCGACTCTCTTTGTCGATCATGGACCCCGACACGAACGCATTCGACCTCTGGGTGAAACAGTTGGACCAGGGCCCGCTGTCGCGGGTCACGTTCGAGGGGACCATAAACTATAGACCGACCTGGTCGTCGGACGGGCGGTCCCTGACGTATATGTCAGACCAAGATCAACTGGCGACGGCCTCCGATCTCTTCACCAAGCGTGCGGACGGCGGCGGCACCGCGGAACTGGTGCTGCATAGGGAAACGACGCTCGCCGAAGGCATGTACTCGCCTGACGGGACATGGCTCGTCTTCCGTCAGGGCGACACACGGGTGGGAGAGGGCGACATCTACGCCATGCGACCCGGCACCGACAGCACCGTGACTTCTCTAGTGGCGACCGACTTCCTCGACTACAGCATGGCGTTGTCTCCCAACGGCCGCTGGATGGCCTACGTCTCCAATGCGACGGGTCGAAACGAGGTCTACGTGAGCCCCTTCCCGGATGCTGGCTCGGGTCGACAGCTCGTTTCGCCGGCGGGTGGCGTCGAGCCGGTGTGGGCACACAGTGGGCGGGAGCTGTTCTACCGGAACGGGGCCAACGAGCTGGTGGCCGTCCAGGTCGACGCGGATCAAACGTTTGCGGTGGGCCAGCAGGACGTGCTCTTTCCCTTGGCGAGCTACCTCCCCGGGGGCGGTCACCCCCAATACGACGTGAGCGCCGACGATCAGCGGTTCGTGATGCTGCGGATTAATGATGCTGCGGAAGACACTGAGCTCATCCTGGTCGAGAACTGGGCGGCGGAGCCTCGCTGACTGTGGCGGCATCGAAGCCCCAGATCTCCCGGCTCCGAGTCCTCTCGAGTAGACCTCCAGACCCCAGTTCCAGGCGCAGAAAACGTCCCCCAGGCCAGTGACCTGGAGGGCGAAGACGGAGCGCGCGGAATTCGAACCCCCAAGCCCTTTCGGGCGCTCCGCTTTCGAGGCGCAGATGACGATGCGCTACGCCGTCTACCAACCGCCGATGGTGAGCACGCACTACGACCGCGCACTGTCGGACATAGGCCTGGCGGGCTAACGCCCTGAACCGCTGACAGTGTCGCCTTGCACCCCCCCGCCGCGGGTAGGATGTTGCTCTCGGACTGAGTCCCTTGCCGAGAACATCCACGATGTCCGACCCCATCACCCGCCCGCTGAACGCGGCGCGAGCGCTGTAGATGACCACACCGGTTGAGCGTTTGAACGCAGCCCTTTTTGGCGTTGGCCTCTCACTCCTGACGCTGCTGGCATCAGCGCCAGCGGCTGCGGCCCAGAGCGGCGTATACACCGCCGCGCAGGCCGAGTCGGGCCGGACGCTGTACACGGACAGGTGCGCGAGCTGCCACGGGGACGAGCTGAGCGAAGGCTCGGCGCCGCCGCTCGCGGGGCCGACGTTTCGCCGCACGTGGTCGCGCACGAACGTCACGGTGGACGATCTGCTCTACATCATGACCGCGTCGATGCCTCCACAGCGTACAGGGGAGCTGAGCCAGGGCCAGTACGTTTCGATCCTGGCCTACATCATCTCCCAGAACGGCCTCGCGGCGGGCTCCACGGCCCTGACCGCTGATGCGGATCAGCTCCGGACCCTGAACCTGCTCTCGGACGAGGACCGAGCGGCGGGCACGGCCGTGGCCTTCATCGAAGGGACCCGGGCGACGCCCCTCGGCAGCGGGCCGACGCGCGAGCAGCTGCTCACGGCGGCGGACGACGCTGCCAACTGGCTCTACCACACGCGCGACTACTCGGGCACGCGCTACTCCCCGCTCGATGAGATCGATACGGAGAACGTCGGGGATCTGGGCCCGGCCTGCATGTTCCAGCTGGGCGAGCCCCGCAACTTCCAGAGCGGGCCCATCGTCTTCGACGGCGTCATGTACGTGACCGGGGTGCGGACGACCGTCGCGCTCGAGGCCGATACCTGCCGGCCGATCTGGAGGCACGAGTGGACGCCGAGGGACCGGGAGCCGTTCGTGCTCAACAGCCGGGGCGTCGCGATCCAGGACGGATGGGTGGTGCGCGCCACCGCGGACGGATACCTCTTCGCACTAGATGCCGAGGACGGGGAGCTTCTCTGGGCGCGCCAGGTCGCCGACCCGTGGAAGGGCGAGTCGTTCACGATGGCCCCGATGATCTTCGAGGACATGGTCCTGATCGGGCCCGCCGGCAGCGAGAACGCGATCTCGGGCTGGGTCGGAGCGTTCCGTCTGGAGGACGGTGAGGAGATCTGGCGCTTCCACACCGTGCCTGATGCCACCCGCGAGGGCGGTGGGAGCTGGCTCAACCCGTACAACATCCCGCTTGGGGGCGGCGCGACCTGGACCCCGTTTTCGCTGGATCCGGAGCGCGGCGAGCTCTACGTCGCGGTCACCAATCCCGCGCCGGACCTGCCGGCGAACCTCAGGCCCGGACCCAACCTGTACACGAACTCGATGGTTGCGCTCGATGTCCACACGGGCGAGCTGGTCTGGTACGACCAGCTCGTTCCAGCCGATGAACACGACTGGGACCTCACGCAGGTGAGCCCCATCTACACCGCGCAGGTGGACGGCCAGACGCGGAACCTGATCGCCACCGCCGGCAAGGACGGCATGCTCCGCGTCATCGACCGGGACAGCCGGTCTCGAGTGTTCGAGGCCGTCCTCACCACGCTGGAGAACGTCGACGCTCCGGTAACGACGGCGGGCGTGCGGGTCTGTCCCGGCATCTTCGGTGGCGTGGAGTGGAACGGACCGGCCCTGCACGCGCCCACGGGCCTGCTGATCACGCCCTCAGTCGATTGGTGCTTCCTGTTCAGGGACTTCGAGGCACCCGACATCCGCTACGTCGAGGGCCAGATGTATCTGGGTGGCGAGGTCGTGCCCGCCGGGCCCCGCACCGGATGGATCACGGCCGTGGACGGGGCCACCGGAGAGGTCCGCTGGCGCTACCACTCCCCGGACGCCGTGATCGGAGCCGTCACGACGACGGCGGGCAACCTGGCCTTCTCAGGTGAGCTCACTGGCGACTTCGTGGCGTTTAACGCGACCACGGGCGACGTGCTCTACCGCTTCAACACGGGTGGCCCTATCGGGGGCGGCGTGGTCAGCTACGCCGTCGATGGCAAGCAGTACGTGGCCGTGGCGTCGGGCCGGCCGTCCGGGTACTGGCAGGGCGAGAACCTGGGATCGGGGACGGTGGTGGTGTTTGCGCTGAGGTGAGGTTGACGAATCGCGATTCTCACTAGTACTTTCCTTGTCGGTTAAATAACGAGTATGGAAAGTACGAGATAGCGACATGACGTTGACACTTGAAGAGGACCGCCTCAGCGAGACCTTTGCGGCGCTCGCCAACCCGACGCGACGGGCCATCCTTGCCCGACTTGCACAGGGCCAGGCGAACGTCAACGAACTCGCCGAGCCGTTCGACATGATGCTTCCTGCAATCTCGAAGCACATCAAGGTCCTCGAGCGGGCGGGTTTGATCAGCCGCGGTCGACGGGCCCAATACCGGCCATGCGCGCTCAACGCTGCTCCGCTCGCCGACGTCTCGAGCTGGGCCGAGCAGTATCGGCCTGTTTGGGAGGCCCGATTCGACCGAATGGATGAATACATCCAGCACCTACAGCCACGACCAGAGAGTGATTCGGACGATGACTGACGACAACGAAACCACAAAGTCAGTGAGGATCGAACGAACCTTCGACGCCCCCTGCGATCTGCTCTGGCGGATGTGGACAGAAGCCGAGCACTTCAGCGCCTGGTACGGCCCGAACGGGGCGACCGTTCCTGTCGCCAAACTGGATACACGGGTCGGTGGCGTGCGGCTGGTCTGTATGGAGATGCAGACCCCGAAAGGCATTAGGCAGATGTGGTTCACTGGGGAGTTCCTCGAGCTCACCGAGAACAAGCGGCTCGTATACACCGAGGCGATGTCTGACGAGAACGGCATCGTGTTACCGCCGTCGGCCATGGGCATGCCCGATGACCACCCGATGACCACCGAGGTCACCGTCCAGTTCGAAGACATCGATGGTCGTACGAAGATGATCATGACCCACGCCGGCGTGCCAGCGGATTCGCCCGGCGGTGCCGGATGGACAATGGCGATCGACAAGCTCGCCGCCCGAGTCGAGGCTCACGCCACGGGATAACTCAGCCAGCAGAACCACCTGAGGAGCCCGGAGGGCGGCATGATCGACATGGGCACCGTGGCTCAGGGACGAGCCAGGCGGTTGCGGTCAAATGAGTCGGGCTAGGTGCTCGGCACGATAAGTCGCTCCGACGGGCCACCATTTGCCGCCGTCTGGCCTGTCACGCCATGACAAGCCTTCCTAAACGCCCCGAGTTGGTGCAGGAGCAGCATACGCGGCCCGCCGGGAGGTCCCTGTCGCCGCAGTGACCGATTAGACCCGGCCCTGGAAGGCCTCAGCGCTACAACACTCGTCCCAACATACCCCTCTCGGGACCCTCTCGCCGCCTAGCCCCGCACCCAACTTCCAGGCACAGAGAAGCCCCCAGGCCAATGACCTGGAGGGCTGATACGGAGCGCGAGGGATTCGAACCCCCAAGCCCTTTCGGGCGCTCGCTTTCGAGGCGAGTGCAATACCATTCTGCCAGCGCTCCAAACAGCCGGGCGCAGGCGCAGCGGGTTATCGCGAAGCCCTACGCCGCGGACGGATCGTGCGAGTCGAGCCGAAGTCTGAACTTCTGTTACTTCCCGCGAAGCCCCGTACGACGGGGCTTTCAGGTGATGACATCAACTCGAAGTTCTCCACCACGACCTTGAAGAACCTCCGCAGAGCGTGGGTCTCGCGGTAATCCGCTGCGCCCGCGCCTTGTTGTTTGGAGCGCTGGCAGAATGGTATTGCACTCGCCTCGAAAGCGAGCGCCCGAAAGGGCTTGGGGGTTCGAATCCCTCGCGCTCCGT
>Ga0114996_10002047_pt1 | contig 26423 bp, 20 predicted proteins | sample ArcticOcean_MG_C_4_FD_87039 | JGI IMG/M metagenome (GOLD analysis project Ga0114996, IMG submission 87039) | Marine microbial communities from western Arctic Ocean - ArcticOcean_MG_CB4_134 | ecosystem: Environmental > Aquatic > Marine > Oceanic | place: Arctic Ocean: Canada Basin | collected... | reverse complement strand
GCCTGGGTGACGGCTATTTCTTCTACTGCCAGTTCAGAGAGTGCCTGGGCCGTGCTGGGAACAGTAGGTCTGGCTTATAAGGATGGTTTATCGGCCATATGGTTTCTGCCCGGTTGCCTGTTGGGCTATCTCATCAATTGGTTGTTCCTTGCCGAGAAACTGCGTAAGCATTCAGAAGAGCATCACGCCATCACCCTTCCCGATTATTTTGAAAACTATTTTGATGACAAGACTCATATCCTGCGCATGATTTCGGTCGTTATCATTTTTTCCTGCATGATGGCTTATGTGGCGGCACAGTTTACTGCTATCGGAAAAACCTTCGATGCTATTTTTGGCATTCCTCATGTCCTTAGCATTTCCGTAGGCGGGGCAATTGTACTCATTTATACCATGATGGGCGGAGTGCGGGCGGTGGCCTGGACCGATTTTGCGCAAGGTATCATTATGGTATTAGGGCTGGTCATTCTTTCGCTGGTGGCGTTGTCCAGTCTTGGAGGTTTTTCCGGGATGTGGGTGGAAGTGGGAAAAGTTTCTCCTGATACCCTGACATGGATGGGAGGAAAATCTACCTCGGCATTTTTTGGTTCCATGGTGGGCCTTTTAGGCATCGGGCTTGGCTACCCCGGTCAACCGCATGTCATCACCCGGTACATGGCGGCGAAAAATACCGAGGCCATCAAAAAAGGCACCTGGATCGCTTTGGGCTGGGGGTTGGCGGTTTATTCTTCATCCATTCTGTTGGGAATATGTGGGCAGGCTCTTTTCCCGGGATTGGAAGACCCGGAACATCTGTTTCCCAAAGCGGCAGAGCAATTGTTACCCACCCTGTTGACGGCGGTAGTCTTGACTGGAGTTTTGGCTGCCATCATGTCCACGGTATCGGCGCAGATTCTGGTAGCCGCTTCGACGGTAGCGCATGATGTTTATTCCAAAATGCTCAAGAAATCCCTTTCGCATGAAAAAATCCTTTTGGTCAGCCGGGCAACGATTCTGCTATTGGGGATAGGGGCCATGCTTATTGCGCTGGGTGAAACACGGGTCATCTTCTGGTTCGTGCTGTTTGCCTGGTCGGGACTGGGAGCAAGTTTTGGCCCGCTCATTCTATTCAGCCTGTACTCGAAAAACATCACCCGGCAGGGAGCCATAGCGGGAATGCTGACCGGATTTTTAACAACCCTCATCTGGAAAGCCACCGGCCTTTCGGAATCGGTCATCTATGAACTGGTTCCGGCTTTTCTTTTTGCGACTCTGGCGATTTATTTTGTGAGCAAAGTAACCCGGTAAGGAAAGAAAAGAATCTTTCTGACAGGTTTTAAGTTAGATACTGATTTACTTTTTTTAAAAAGGAGGCGATTTGAATGGGTTTGGAAATATAATCAGTGAACCCTGCCGACAACCCTTTTTTGATATCCGATTCCATGCTGTTGGCACTCAGCGCGATAACAGGAACCGAATCGAGGAGCGGGTACTTCCTGATAATTTTTAAAGCTTCATAACCGCTCATACCCGGCAATTCAAGATCCATTAAAATCAAATCAGGTTTGTGAGCTTTGGCCAATTCGATGCCCAATCTTGCATCAGGAGCCTGTAAAAGTTTTAGGTTGTGGCGGAACAAAATGGACGCGACCAACTCCATATTCGAGTGGTTATCTTCGATGTAAAGAACTTTAAAACCATTTTCCTCGATTTTGGAACCGGTTAACTCCTCCATCTCTTGATTTTCGTCAAAAATGGCAGAAATTATGCTTTTTGGATATTTATATAGTCTAAGGCTTTTTTTAAGGGAGGCAATATATTTTAGCAGGTTAAGGGATTAAATCTTCGGTGTCAGGAGGGGGTAAAATAGTTTAGTCAGGTTTGGCGATGCTCAAACATTGGGTGATGATGTCTGCCATTTTTCTTGCGGCACCCTGTTGTTGGGTGATGAAGATTTTTGCTTTTTCGCTAATTTCGAGGCGATGGGAAGGATTTTTCAAAAGTGTATGGACTTTTTGTTCCAGTTCTTCCGGGTTTGCCACCTGAAAGACCAATCCTTGGTTGTGGGCTATTTCTGCGACATGGCGGATGTTCTCAATATAAGGGCCATGCAACACAGGCAGGCCATAAGACAAAGGTTCTATCAGGCTATGGCCCCCACCCGGTCGGATCAGGCTTCTGCCTACAAATGCTACTTGTCCTAGCGAATATACTTCTGCCAGTTCACCCATCGTATCGAGCAGGATGACTGAAGCAGATTCCGCATGCCCCAGAGACGACCGGCTGGTGAAAGAAAAGTTTTCCTTTTTAAGCAGAGCAGTTACTTCTTCCACACGCTCCATTCTTCGTGGCGCGAGAATCAAAATCAGATTGGGATGTTTCACCATCAACTGCCGGTGCGCGTTCAGGATGATTTCTTCCTCACCGGCATGAGTGCTTCCTGCTATCCATACCGGTGTGTTTGCCTGCAATTTAAATGTTTGCCGGAGCCGTTCTTTTTCCTCATCGGTCATCGGTTGCAGCGCGTCATATTTTGAGTCGCCAACCACTTCAATATTTTCTCGGCTCACACCCAGAGCCAAAGCGGCTTTTTCCCCATTGGTGTTTTGCATATAGAGCCGGTGGAATTTTTGGAAAGTTTCCTTGAAAAGGGAGCCAGCTAGAAGATAGCGCCGGGCCGCGCGTTCCGAGATACGGCCATTGAATAAAAGAACCGGCGCGTTTTTTTTATGCAGTAGATCAATCAAGCCAGGCCAGAATCCGGTATCGGTGACAACATAAAGGTCCGGGTTGATCCGGCACAAGGCCAGTTGGGTGAACGGCAGGCAGTCCAGCGGATGGAAAAACACGCTGTCGATGAAATCAAGTTTGTGCGCTGTTTCATACCCGGAATCGGTGGTGACGGAGAGCGCGATATACAGGTCGGGATTTTGCCCACGCAATAGTTTGAGAACCGGTGCGGCGGCGATCACTTCCCCCATCGAAAGGGCATGCAACCAGAGAGTTTTTTCGCTCTGTCTGGTTTTAGCAGGAACCCAGCCAAAATGTTGCGCCAACCCTTTCCACTTATGTTTGGAGAACAAGGCTGAAAGTGAAAACAAAGGGACCAGCAGGACTGCCAGAAAAAGGGATAGAAGGTGATAGAGAAAAATCATCAAGGGGTTGTTTGGCGGATGAGTTCAATGTTTCGGAGCAAGGCCCCGCTATTGGCCTTGACGGTTTCTTGTGCCGCAAGACCCAGCTTTTGGCGTTCGTCCGGATTCATCAGCAACCGTTTTAAAACATCGTAGAGATCTTCAATATTTTGCAGTTGAATGCCACCTCCGGACTGCGTGAGAAGCTTTGCTTCTTCTGCAAAATTATTCATGAATTTACCGAACAGGGCAGGTTTTCCCAATGCTGCCGGTTCGAGAATGTTATGGCCGCCAAAGCGGGGGTTGAATCCGCCTCCGACATAGGCCACGGCTGCGCTCTTGTAAAAGGCATTGAGTTTTCCCAGGCTGTCTACCAGTAATAGGGAGCCTGTCCAGTTTTCCAGTCCATCCAGTTGAGAGAGCAAGGTATAATCCACTTTGAATTCCCGGATCAAGTCTTCGACCTCCCGGCATCTTTGCATATGTCTGGGGGCGATCACAGCGATCAGGTTTGGGAACTCTTTTTGCAGTTCCACCAATGCTTCCATTATCGGGCCTTCCTCTCCCGGCCGGGTGGAACCAAAGACCAGAACCATGCCATCCGTTTTCCACTCCTGATGAGGGTTATCCTCCTTCTGGGTTACATCGAATTTTATGTTTCCCGTTACCCGGACTTTTTCTTTGGCCACGCCGATTTGCAATAACCGATCTGCATCGATCTGGGAACGCATGGAAAACTGCTGGATCGATTCTGTCATCCATAGAAAGAAGGCCGGAAGTTTTCCATACCGCTGAACCGATTTTTCCGAGACCCTTCCGTTCACCTGGATTACGGGAATGTTTCGGTCTTTGCATTGACGAAGCAGGCAAGGCCATAATTCCGCTTCGATCAGAACCAGTTTGGCGGGTTGTATCCGCTCAAAGACCGGATTCATCCAGAGGGGGAAGTCTAGTGGCAGTCGGAATACGTTGGGAAGATTTTCTTCTCGGGCTAGCGCATAACCGGTGGGACTAAAAGTGGACAGGGCGATCGGGCGAGACTCCCCATCCTTTATAAGACCTGCAATAAGGGTTTTAGCCAAGCGGACTTCCCCGACCGATGAGGCGTGAATCCACAGCGTGCCTTTTAACTCTGGCAATGAGCGGGCTCCTGCCATTCTTTCCTTGATCTGATTGCGGAAAAAAGAAGAAACCAGTGCCCTTAAAACAATAAAAGGAGAAGCTAAAAGTAGCAGCCCTCCTGTCAGAATATAATACAAAAAATCCATATCCCGGGAGTATACTCCTAAAATATTAGAGGGCTCTAAAAATTGCGAATTTCCAAACTTGAAAGTACTGAATTATTAGAAATGTCTATTAAAAGTTTGGTCGAAAATAATGTCAGAAATTTTCTATAAAGTCATATCGCCTGACCGCAAATGGTATTGGTTTCCAGTTTTTGCGATCTTGAAACTCATTTCCTTCTTTTATTTGCTGGGCCACCGTTTTCGCCTCTGGACTTACAGATGGGGGGTGTTCCCCCGCCGCAAGCTCGACTGCCGTGTGATCAGCGTTGGCAACCTGACCTTAGGGGGAACAGGAAAAACGCCCTTTGTCATGATGATTGCCGAAATACTCAGGGGTAACGGATTCAAACCCGCCATTCTCAGTCGGGGTTATGGCGGAAAATCCCGTGACCCGGTCAATGTTGTCTGCGATGGAAAACAGACACTTCTTTCCCCGGAATGGGTTGGCGATGAAGCGGTCATGATGGCGGAAAAACTCAAAAACGTTCCGGTTTTAACCGGGCCGGACCGTTACCAGACAGGGCGGTACGCGCTCGAACATTTTGGCGTGGATACTCTGATTCTGGATGACGGTTTTCAACATCTGGCCTTAAACCGTGATCTGGATATTCTGCTTTTCGATCATTCCAGACCGCTCGGTAATGGCCATTTGTTTCCCGCAGGCGAGCTGCGTGAACCCCCCGGAGAAACAAGAAGGGCGGACCTGGTCTGCTTTACCCGCTGTACCCGTGGCCCCGTCAATTTTGACCCACAACTTCTAGATTCCATTCCCCAGGTCAAAACGCATCTTCGCCTGGACTCTGTAATTCGTATGGATGATGGTGAAGTGTTGGATGCGGAGGTATTAAAAAATGAACCGGTCGCCGCGTTTTGCGGCATTGCCAAACCGGAAGGATTCAAGCAGATTTTGCTGGACTCGCAGATTCAATTGAAATTTTTCAAGGCCTTTCCCGATCATCATTCTTACACCTTGCAAGTTGTAAAAGAATTAGAAGCCCGTGCGGTAAAAGCCGGAGCCCGGTTCCTTTTAGTCCCGGAAAAAGATGCGGTGAAACTCAAGGGGATGAAATTTTCTTTACCTGTTTTAAAAGTGGTGATCGAACTTGAAATTCTGGAAGGGCGTGAAACCTTCAACGCCCTTCTCATAAAGAAGGCGTTGAGCAATTTGTGATGTTTGATATAAAAAATCTCAGTTCCAATCAGCGGTTTGTTTTGAATATTGTGGTGCCGTTGGCTTACTTGTTTCCCTTGGTGTTGGCTTACCTGGGCCCGAAAGATTTTGGCTTTGGGTTTCCAGGTTTGGTCTATGCGGGGTTGTCCATCGGTGCGGTGGGCGTATTGCTTTGGGCCGCCGCCATGTGGTCGCTGGGTTCCTCGCTAGCCGTTCTGCCGGGAACCGACCACCTGGTTACCGGGGGGGTTTATAGTGTTTTTCGTCACCCGATTTATATAGGAATAGTTTTGACATTGACCGGATTGTTTGTGGCTTGTGGATCTGTACCCTGCCTGGTTTATGTTCTGGTGGTGGTGATTCCGTTGAATATTTTCAGGGCAAGGGCAGAAGAAAAAGTCCTGTTAGAACAATTGGGACCTGCTTATCAAAAGTACCGGGATTCCACACTTTTTTGAGAACCAGGCGATGGCACTGAAAATAAGATTCCGGGCTTTGCTGACTCTATGCACAGACGAAAACCCCATTGAAAACGGCGAACTGATTATTGATGATGGCAAAATCGTAGAAATTTCAACTCAACCAGGAAATAAAAAAAACAGCGATACTCTGGATCTCTCCGACTGCCTGCTCATGCCGGGATTCGTCAACGCGCATTGCCACCTCGGCCTGACTGCGCTTGAGAAAAAACTTTCTCCTTCACTTTCATTTGAAGAGTGGATTCGGGCGTTGATTTCCTTGAACTCCGTTCTTGATGACGAGAGCCGGATTCAGGGAATTTGCGCCGGAGCTAAAGAGATGAAACTCTCCGGTGTGACCGCATTGGGAGATTATGTCGCCGAACCCGGACTGCTGAAAATAATTGGTGGCTTGGGTTTTCGGTCGGTGTTGTTTTTAGAGACAATAGGGTTTCATTCCGACAAAGCGCGATCGCTTGGCGAAAAAGTGGAAGAGGTTTTGGAAAATGAATTCCTTTCTCCACTTAATCGGCTGGGTTTGGCTCCGCACGCCCCTTATTCCGTTTCTCCGGACCTGTTTCGATATCTTGGGCAACTTGCGCAGAAATACCATTGCCCGTTTTCCTGCCATGTCGCGGAAGTTCAGGATGAAGTGCGGTTTCTTGATGGCGGGGATGATTCACTGGCGAAACTGCTCAAAGAAAGGTCTGCCTGGGACCCCCAATGGCAAGCACCTGGAAAAACTCCTGTTCAATACCTGGATTCTCTTGATCTGTTGGATCGCCTCATCGCCATCCACTGCAATTTTGTTTCTGCCGACCTTGATGTGATGGCAGAGAAAAAAGTCAGCGCAGTATTTTGCCCCAATAGCACCAAGTGGTTTGGCCGGACGGAATTCATGCCGGTTCGCGCTTTGCTGGACTTGGGAGTTAACGTGGCCTTGGGAACCGACTCACGGGCCAGTAACGATTCCCTCAACTTTTTGGATGAGTTGCGTATGGCAGATGAACTTTTGCCTGATGTCAGCCGAAAAGAAATACTCGCCATGGCGACCTGTGCAGGTGGAGAAGCCTTGGGTTTGCAATGTGGCAAGCTGGCTTTAGGACAACAGGCTGATTTAATTGGATTTTGCGTTCCCCCTTCCTATTCAGGTTCCTGGTCAGATGTACCTTTTGAGTCCCATCGCCATGAAGTGGATTTTTATATGGTGGATGGGAAACCTGAACCCCGTTTTACCAGTGGTTGACGGCGAATCGCGTTTTTCGTATAATCTATTGATATAAAAAGAATTATTTGATTTGGAGTCGCGTGCCGAGATTTTTTAAAATCGTTGGGATAGTGGGAGTGGTGTTTTTTCTTTCAGCCTGCGGGATCAAGGGTGGAAGCCACTCGCCCCTGCGTTTCAAACAAATAACTCCCGCCATGGAAATGGAAATGGAAATGCTCATCAAGGCGGGGTGCGACCAGGAATACGAATATTTTGATCGCGATATTGCTATGCTGTACTCCCTGATTCCCGGTGGTGGGCAATGGTATACGGGTGAAACTCGCAAAGCATGGATCTATTTGATGTCCTTTCCTTTGATAGTTCCCTATATTGTTTCCTTTCAGGATGCGCAGAATTCGGTCGACTATTACAATTTCCGTTATACGGCCCATTTTTGCAAAAGTAACCCAAAAGTAACCCAAAAGATGCAGGAGCCGGAGAAGGGTTACCAAAAGAAAAATTCCAAAAAGCACCACTAGCCGTGGCCAGCGTGACGCTGGACCCAATGGGCCGTAGCTCTCTCTGCGAACAAAGAGTGGTCTCGGCGCAATCGAGCTCTTGCCCAGTTGCATTCCCTGTCAAGGGGCGTAGAAGGGGGAGTTGAAATGGACCCCTCTTCTGGAAGAGGGGCTGGGGTGATTCAGAACCTCTCGTTCAATATCCGGGCTAGCCGTGGTGGCAACTGGCAGCAGAAAAAAAATAAAAAAAATTCTGGTATTCGTGGATTTTCGGTGTTAAACTTCACCGCTTACGCTTATTAATGCAGGGGTGATGTTTTTTCCTGTCGTAAGGACTGTCAGCCATGCTATAGTGAGTTATCATTATCACCCTTTCGCGGCAATACATCCTGTTAATCTTAACGAAATAGTTAAAAACCTCCTATTATATTGAAACTTTGAAAATCAAAGTGTGATGTGGGGGTTTTTTATTTGCTGAGCTGGCGTAGCTCAGTTGGTAGAGCAGCTGATTTGTAATCAGCAGGTCGGGGGTTCGAGTCCCTTTGCCAGCTCCAGTTTTGTTTGACTGGTTTGAAAAGGATTCTGGTACCCCGCAACGGAGGCTTAGGTTGAGCGATTGACTGGCTGTTGGGCGCGATGGTTTACCCAGAATAATGGGGAGGTTCCCGAGTGGCCAAAGGGAACAGACTGTAAATCTGTCGGCTCAGCCTTCGGAGGTTCGAATCCTCCCCTCCCCATCCTGAATTTAGGTTGGATGAACTTGCGGGAATAGCTCAGTTGGCTAGAGCGTCAGCCTTCCAAGCTGAGGGTCGCCGGTTCGAGTCCGGTTTCCCGCTCCATCTTTGGTCGGGTTTGGTGAATGGGTACACACGCCCACGTAGCTCAGTGGTGGAGCACTTCCTTGGTAAGGAAGAGGTCATCGGTTCAATCCCGATCGTGGGCTCCAGATTTCTTTGGAGCGTAGCTTGGGTATTGATTTCATAAGGATTTTAAATGTCTTTCGGCTAGGTGAGAGCGTCAGGCGCAAAGTTTGATTGGGAATTATGAGAGTAATCATTCAGTTTGCATGTTCCGATTGTAATCGGAAGAATTATTCGGGGACTAAAAACAAGAAGACCATCACGCAGAGGTTGGAATTCAAGAAATACTGCAGATTCTGCAGAAAGCACACTCCCCATAAGGAAACTAAATAGAGAAAAACTAGGCGGTTGGGAGCGAGGTCGTGTCCGTGAGTTCGGGCGGCCGGACGGGAATAGTCCCTCCCCTTCCTGAAGCTGAAGCGGATTCCGAATTAGGTCAGTAGCTCTAATGGTAGAGCATCGGATTCCAAATCCGAGGGTTGGGGGTTCGAGTCCCTCCTGGCCTGTTGAAACTTGATTGTTTTAGAGAGTTATGATTACAAAGGCTTTGGAATTTCTGACTGAGGTAAAAGCTGAGGTCAATAAGGTGACTTGGCCTTCCCGTAGGGAGGCGCTTGGCGGCACCGCTGTAGTGGTTGTGGTGGTTTTGTTGATGGCTACATTTTTGGGAATTATCGATGCGATTCTCTCGAAGATTGTGCAGAGTATCATTTAAGGGCATTTCTAAAAATTGCTTTTGGTCGTGAGCGGTCCCTGTAGATAAGGGTCTGCGAGTTGCCGTAGAGGAAATTACCAAGTATGGAAACCCCATTAATTTCTGGCGAAGGAACATTGTCCGGGAACAAGAAATGGTATGTGATTCACACTTATTCCGGTTTCGAGCGGAAGGTGAAGTTAAGCATAGAGGAACAGTTTGACCACTCCAGCTTCAGGGAAAACTTTGAAGAGGTGGTAATACCGACTGAAGATGTGGTTGAGGTGCGTAAAGGCAAGAAAAAAGTTTCCTCAAGGAAGTTTTTTCCGGGGTATATCTTGATTAACGTCGAGATGACTCGGGATATCTGGTACATGATTAAAAATACCGCCAAGGTTACCGGTTTTCTGGGGGGAGGGGGCGAGCCTGTTCCTTTGTCCGAGGAAGAGATCAAGACAATTATGGACCAGATTAAAGGAGAATCCGTGCGGCCCAAGCCGAAATTCTCTTTTGAGAAAGGTGAAAGTGTCAGGGTGGTAGAAGGGCCTTTCCTGAATTTCAATGGAACGGTTGAGGATGTCAATCATGACAAGGGTAAGGTGAGAGTAATGGTTTCGATTTTCGGGCGAGCCACCCCGGTGGAATTAGAGTTTCCCCAAATCGAGCGGGTTTAATCAGGGCGGGGAACCCCCGCAGGGTACTGCAATGTCTTTAAATTGCGGGCAAACGGTTTCTCGGCTTGGGAAGCTATTGTTCGCTGGCTCCACGCTGAGTGGGTGGATAAATAAGGGGACCAGATAGTGGCAACAAAAGAAGTGATGGGTCAGATCAAGCTGCAAATTCCTGCTGGGCAGGCTACTCCGTCGCCGCCAGTTGGGCCGGCGTTGGGTCAGCATGGCGTGAACATAATGGAGTTCTGCAAGGCCTTTAATGCTAAGACTCAGGGTCAGGAGGGGAGCATCATTCCTGTAATTATTGATGTTTATAAGGACAAGAGTTTTTCTTTTATTACAAAATCTTCTCCCGCTTCGGCTTTGTTGAAGCAGGCTGCGGGGATTGCAAAGGGTTCCTCCAATCCGAGTAAGGAGTCTGTGGGTACGGTGACCCAGGAGCAGGTCAGGGAAATTGCGAAGGTGAAAATGGAAGACTTGAATGCCGAGGATATTGAGGCTGCGATGCGTATTATTGCGGGCTCGGCAAAAAGTATGGGTTTGAAAGTTGAGAATTAACCGCAAGTAAGCAGGAAGAAAATTATGCCAAAGCATGGAAAAAAGCATAGGGTGGCCGCAGAAAAGGTTGATCCTGATGCCAAATACGAATTAAAGGAAGCCTTGGGTTTAGCAACTGCTGTTAAATCTGAGAAATTTGATGAATCGGTGGATGTTGCTATCAGGCTGAGTGTGGATCCTCGTAAAGCCGATCAGAATATTCGTGGCAGTGTCGTTTTGCCCAAGGGAACAGGAAAGAAGTTTCGCGTTTTGGTGTTCGCTAAGGGTGAAAAGGAAAAGGAAGCCAGGGATGCTGGGGCGGAAGCCGTTGGCGGCGATGATCTGGTCAAGAAGATTCAGGAAGGTTGGATGGAGTTTGACCGTGTGGTGGCCACTCCCGATATGATGGGTCAGGTGGGGAAACTGGGGAAAATCCTGGGTCCTCGCGGGCTGATGCCTAATCCGAAAACGGGTACGGTAACCTTTGATGTCAAGCAGGCGGTTGAATCTATTCAGGCTGGAAAAGTGGACTACCGGGTTGATAAGGCGGGCATTGTCCATGCCTCTCTTGGCAGGGCCAGTTTTTCGGTAGAGGCGTTGGAGGAAAATTTTCATTCCCTGATGACGGCTCTTGTTAAGGCCAAACCGGCCTCGAGTAAGGGGCACTATGTCAAGGGAATTTCGGTGTCAACGACTATGGGTGTTGGGGTTAGGGTGGTTAATACGCCCAATTGATTGAATGGGGTCTCTGAAAATTTCCTGCGGCGATGAGCGCGTCTTTTAATAAAGGGCGCATGAGTTGTCAAAATGCGAAATATTGAATTATTAGAGGTGCTCTGAAAATTTTTTCTTCCCCTTAGAGGGGGCGAAAGACGGGAATGGGAGAGGTGGCTGACATGCCAAATGTAGAAAAGATAAAAAAGGTTGAAGAGTTAAACGGGGTGTTTTTAAAGGCCAAGGCGGCGGTTCTCGCGGACTATCAAGGGATTGATGCTGTCGGGCTGACCCAGTTACGCCGTCATATGCGGGCCCAGTCCGTGGACTTTCGTGTAATTAAAAATACCCTGGCCCGGCAGGCCGCGAAGAATACCCCTTTTGAGATGTTGGATGAGGAATTCAAGGGGCCGGTTTCGCTGGTGGTCAGCTATGAGGATCCTATAGCTCCTGCCAAGGCTCTGGCGGAGTTCAAAAAATCGGGAGCCCCAAAAAGCCCTAAAGTGCTTTGCGGGGTGATTGAGGGGAAAAAGGTTTCTCCTGAAGAGGTCAAGGCTCTGGCAGACCTGCCTTCTAAGGAAGTGCTGATTGCAACAATGCTGTCGGTTTTCAATGGGCCTACGACAAATTTTGCTGGTGTTTTCAATAGCTTGCTGAGAAAGCTTGTGGGAACGCTGGACGCGGTCCGCGAGAAAAAGGCATCAGAATAATAAATCGACCAGCGTGATACCCCATTCGGGGCATGAAGGCTAAGGAAAAATATAACGTGCTCGTAGGCCCCAAGCCTGGTGGTTGCCTTAGAGAAAATGTCCGAATAAATAGAGATTCGATTTTAAAGATTTAAACATAATTCAAAATACCACAATCATTGAAAGGAGGGCGTAATGGCCGCCACAAAGGAAGATGTAGTTTCCTTCATAGATAACATGACTGTTCTGGAAATGTCCGAGTTTGTAAAAGAATTAGAAGACAAATATGGTGTGACTGCAGCGGCACCGGCAGTTGCGATCGCAGCTCCTGCGGCAGGAGGCGAAGCCGCCGCCGAAGAGAAAACCGAGTTCGACGTGATTCTTACTGCCATAGGCGATAAGAAAATTCAGGTGATCAAGGAAGTCCGAACCATTACCGGCTTGGGTCTGAAAGATGCTAAAGATTTGGTAGAGGCTGCTCCAAAAGCTATCAAGGAAGGTGTGAAGAAAGAGGAAGCCGAAGAAATCCAAAAGAAAATTGAAGAAGTTGGTGGAACGGTGGAAGTGAAGTAGCGGAAAACGGGAATAGTAATTTAACCCATGCCTTAACAGGTAATTTTTCGTTAATCTTTCTTATAGAAGGATGTCATCCTATGTCGAAGAACCGTTCCCAGAGAGCGTTAGGCAATTTTAGAAAAAGAAAAAACTTCGCCCGAATTCCCACGGTCATAGATATTCCCAACCTGATCGAGATTCAGAAGAAGTCATTCGAATACTTCCTGCAATGGGATGTTGATCCCAGCAAACGCGAGTTCAGGGGATTGGAAGAGGTCTTTAGTGACGTTTTTCCGATTTCCGACCTGAATATCAATGCCCGTATCGAGTATGTCGGATTTGAGGTTGGCATATGGGAGTGCGGTTGCGGCGAGTTCAAGGAGCTCGGTGGGCCGGGAGTCATATGTCTTTCCTGCAAGCAGGAGGTCACCTGCAAAGTAAAACACAAGCTCAGTGAGTGTCGGCAGAAAGGCCTTTCCTATTCTGACCCGATAAAAATAATGGTCCGGCTGGTCCTTTTTGACCGGGAGGTGGTTGATATCAATGCGCGTTCCCTGAAGGGCTTGGAGGGTAGAATGATTATTGAAGAGGTTAAGCGCCCCAGGACCTCTAAAACCCTGATCTCTGCGAAAACGGAGATTACCAATGAGATTCTGAAAGTTTTAGAGGCCGAAAAGGTTCCCGCTGTCACCGTTAATACCGTAAGGGAAGTCAAGGAGCAGAAAATATTCCTCGGTGAAATGCCGATGATGGGCCCCACTGGAACGTTTATGATAAACGGGGTCGAGCGGGTCATTGTGAGCCAAATGCACCGTTCTCCAGGCGCGTTTTTTTCGCATGATAAGGGTAAGTCCCATGCGAGCGGCAAGATTCTCTTTTCTGCAAGAATTATCCCGGATCGGGGTTCCTGGGTGGACTTCGAGTTTGATATTAAGGATGTTTTGTATGTAAAGATTGACCGCCGCCGCAAACTGCCAGCGACCATCCTGCTACAAGCCTTTGGCATGGATAAAAAGACTATTCTTGAAACCTATTACACGATCGAGAAAGTCAGCATCAGCAAGGACTCGCGGTGCTTTATGGGCAGTAAGAACTTGCTGATCGGGTCCAAGGTTAAAGAGGATGTTATCGATTCTAAGACGGATGATGTTCTGCTCAAATCCGGTAAGAAAGTTTCCGTGGCTGTAGCCAAGAAGCTGGGCAGGATGTCCAAGTCTGTGAAGGTTGAGATTGACACGGAAAGCCTGATTGGCTGGTACCTGTTGGACGAAATCATTGATCCCGAGACTGGTGAGATAGAGGTCGAGTCGAATCAGGAAATTACCGAAGGCGTTTTTGAGATTATAAAAAAGAATAAGCTGAGTGAGATTAAAATTCTTCGCATTGATGAGGAATTGACTGATACCGCCATTCGCGACACCCTTGTTGCGGCCAAAACCCAGACTCAGGATGATGCTATTCGCGAGGTTTACAAAAGGCTCCGCCCTGGAGATCCTCCGACGCCGGAAATCGCCCGGTCGCTGTTCAGCAACCTGTTCTTCAACCCTAAGCGGTATAATTTGTCTGTGGTTGGCAGGATCAAGATGAACCGGAAGTTTGGGTTGGACATTCCTTTGGACAACCGGTTGTTGACCCTGGAAGACATGGTCGCCGTCGTGAAATATATTGTCGACCTCAGGAATGGGATCGGTTCTATTGACGATATTGACCATCTTGGCAACCGCAGGGTTCGCGCTGTGGGAGAGTCTCTGGAAAACCAGTTCCGCGTGGGAATGGTACGCATGGAGCGGGCCATCGTAGAGCGCATGTCTGTCCAGGATTTGGATGTTGCCATGCCGCACGACCTGATCAATTCCAAGCCCGTGACGGCTGCCATCAAGGAATTTTTTGGTAGCAGTCAGTTGTCCCAGTTTATGGACCAGACCAATCCTTTGTCCGAGGTGACGCATAAGCGACGGTTGAGCGCTTTGGGTCCGGGCGGGTTGACCCGTGAACGAGCGGGATTCGAAGTGCGGGATGTACATCCAACGCATTATGGGCGCATATGCCCCATTGAAACTCCTGAAGGCCCAAACATTGGGTTGATCGCTTCCCTAAGTACCTACGCCAGGGTGAATGCTTATGGTTTTATTGAAACGCCCTACCGCAAAGTGGAGGGTTCTGTAGCGAAAGATGAGGTCGAGTTTCACACCGCCTTGGTAGAGGATCAGTTTATTATCGCCCAGGCTAATGTCGAACTGGATGAGAAAAAGAAATTCAAGAAGTCTGTTGTATCGGCCAGAAAAGGTGGCGATTTTATTTTGTCTCCTAGTGAAAAGGTTGATTACATGGACGTGTCGCCCAAGCAGTTGATCAGCGTTGCTGCGTCTCTAATTCCTTTTCTTGAAAACGATGACGCTAACCGTGCCCTGATGGGCTCGAACATGCAGAGGCAGGCAGTTCCTCTTGTGCGGGCTGAGGCGCCTCTGGTGGGAACGGGTATGGAGGCGATCGTGGCCCATGATTCCGGGGCGGTAGTGATCGCTGAAAATGATGGCGAAGTCATCAGCGTCGATGCGACTCGTATTGTCATCCGTACCGAAAAGAAGTTCAAAGGTAAGATCAAGACGAAGCGCTCTCAGTTGGGTTCGAATGTGGATATTTATACGCTGAACAAATTTCAGCGGTCGAACCAGAATACCTGTGTCAACCAGCGTCCCCGGGTATTTTCTGGCGACAAGGTCCGGCGTGGTGATGTACTCGCAGATGGTCCTTCCACCGATCAAGGTGAGCTGGCTTTAGGGCGAAATATTCTTGTGGCGTTCATGCCTTGGGGTGGTTACAACTTTGAGGATGCCATCATCGTCAGTGAAAAGCTGGTTAAAGAAGATGTGTACACCTCCATTCATATTGAAGAATTTGAGGTGGAGGCTCGTGACACCAAGCAGGGGAAAGAGGAAATCACCCGTGATATCGCCAATGTCGGGGAAGATGCCCTGAAGAATCTGGATGAAAGTGGGATCATCCGAATTGGTGCCAGCGTGAAACCCAACGATATCATGGTTGGGAAGATCACCCCTAAGGGCGAGACCCAACTGAGCCCTGAAGAAAAACTTCTTAAAGCGATCTTTGGCGAAAAGGCCGGAGATGTGCGCGATACTTCTCTCCGGGTTCCTCCTGGAGTCCAGGGAACGGTTATCGATGTCAAGGTCTTTTGCAGAAAAGGGATCGACAAAGATTCCCGAACCCTTGCCATAGAAGAAGAAGAGATTGCGCGCATTGAAAAGGACTATAGCGATGAAATAAAGATCGTTAAAAGCGAAACTGAGAAAAGGATGCGCGCCCTCCTCGTGGGTAAAGAAGCGGCAAAGTCCACAACAGTAGGGCGGGTCAGCTTTAAGAAGGGGAAGGTGATTGATGACGCATTGATCGCCAAAATGAGCATTAAGGATCTTGCAAAAGCCCCGGTCAAAAATGCCGATGAAAAAGTGCTTCAGGAAATGGAAAGCAATTGCAAGAATCAAGTCCAAATTCTGAAGTCCATGCTGGATGAAAAAGTTGAGCACTTGAAAAAAGGCGATGATCTGGCGCCGGGTGTGATCAAGCTGGTCAAGGTGTTTATGGCCATGAAACGCAAATTGCAAGTGGGCGATAAAATGGCTGGACGCCACGGGAATAAGGGTGTGGTTTCTACCATCGTCCCGGAAGAGGATATGCCCTTTATGGAAAGTGGGCAGCCGATTGAGCTGGTCCTCAATCCTCTGGGAGTGCCCTCCCGGATGAATGTCGGCCAGATTCTCGAAACCAATCTTGGTATGGCCGCTAAAGCGCTTGGTGAACACATGGCCACTCCGGTGTTCGATGGTGCTAAGGAGGATGAAGTCAAGGAGCTTCTTGTGCAGGGCGGTTGCTCTAAAACTGGAGAGATTGCCCTTATTGATGGAAGAAGCGGACATCCTTTCCGGCAAAAGGTGATGGTCGGTTATTTGTATATGCTCAAACTGCATCATCTGGTCGATGACAAAATCCATGCCCGGTCTACAGGGCCGTATTCTTTGGTGACTCAGCAACCCCTTGGAGGTAAGGCCCAGTTTGGCGGGCAGAGACTCGGGGAGATGGAAGTCTGGGCACTGGAAGCCTATGGCGCAGCTTATACCCTACAGGAAATGCTTACGGTAAAATCTGATGATGTTGAGGGTCGCAAGCGAATGTATGAGGCGATCGTCAAGGGAGACACCCATTTGAATCCCAGTCTGCCTGAATCGTTCAACGTTCTGATCAAAGAGTTACAAAGTTTGGCTATTGATGTGGAGTTGATCGAGTCGGGAAAGTAGTTTGCCGCAATTAAAAATCATCGTTTAGTTTTTTTACGCCTCCGGATTATTTAAATTCGAGAGGCGCGGAACGTTATAAAAAATTTCAGTGGTTTGCGAAAACCTCAAAAAGGAGAAATCCCTGGTGGATAACCTGTCATATTTCGATAAACCAAAAAATCCGATCATGTTTGATGCCATCCGCGTGCGGATCGCATCCCCGGAAAAAATCCGTTCATGGTCTTACGGAGAAGTCAAAAAACCCGAGACCATCAACTACCGGACCTTCAAGCCGGAAAGGGACGGTCTTTTCTGTGCCAAGATATTCGGGCCGGTGAAGGACTGGGAGTGCACATGCGGTAAATACAAACGAATGAAGCACAAGGGCGTCATCTGTGAGAAGTGTGGCGTGGAAGTTATTCTTTCAAAGGTTCGTCGGGAACGCTTGGGGCATATTGAGTTGGCCAGTCCGGTAGCCCATATCTGGTATTTCAAGGGTCTCCCCAGTCGCCTTGGGCATTTGCTGGATATCCCGCTGAAAGATCTTGAACGCATTATATATTTTGAAAACTATGTGGTGACGGATCCGGGTGACTCGGATATGGAAATCGGCCAGATTTTGACCGAAGAAGAGTATCGGGTAATGGAAATGGAGTTTCCTGATACGTTTCGGGCGATGATTGGCGCTGAGGGAGTTGCGGAACTGCTCAAACCCATGGATCTGGAGGTCCTTTCGGTGGAATTGAAAGAGGAAATGATCACCACCAAGTCCGTGATGAACCGTAGGAAAATCGCCAAACGATTGAAAATCATTGAAGCGTTTCGTAAGTCAGGAAACAAGCCGGAATGGATGATCCTCAAGGTCGTACCTGTGATTCCGCCCGAATTGCGTCCGCTGGTTCCTCTGGATGGAGGGCGGTTTGCCACCTCTGATCTGAACGATCTTTATCGTCGGGTGATCAACCGGAATAACCGGTTGAAACGCCTGCAGGAATTGAAGGCCCCGCAGATCATCATCCGCAATGAAAAGAGGATGCTGCAGGAAGCGGTTTCAGCCCTGTTCGATAACGGCCGTAGAGGTCGTACCCTGCGTGGAACCAACAAGCGTCCGCTGAAGTCTTTGAGTGACATGCTCAAGGGCAAGCAGGGCCGGTTCCGGCAAAACCTGTTGGGTAAACGGGTGGATTATTCCGGTCGTTCCGTTATTGTTGTTGGACCTCATTTGAAACTCCACCAATGTGGATTGCCTAAGAAAATGGCGCTCGAGTTGTTTAAACCCTTCGTGTTCAACCGTCTGGAACAAAAAGGCTATGCCGCAACCATGAAGACCGCGAAAAAAATGGTTGAACAAGAACGCGCCGAAGTCTGGGAAGTGTTGGAAGAAGTGGTGAAGGGCCATCCAATTCTGCTCAACAGGGCACCAACACTCCATCGCTTAGGCATTCAGGCGTTTGAACCTCTGCTGATTGAAGGCAAAGCCATTGAGGTGCATCCGATGGTGTGTACTGCTTTCAATGCCGACTTTGATGGTGACCAGATGGCGGTTCATGTTCCGCTTTCGATGGAAGCGAGAACCGAGTGCAAGCTGTTGATGATGTCCTCGAACAATATCTTGTCTCCTTCAAACGGAAAACCAATTGCTGTTCCCACGCAGGACATTGTTTTGGGTTGCTATTACATGACCAAGATTCGTGGTGGCGTTAAAGGGGAAGACAAGGTTTTTTCGGATCCGAAAGAGGTGGTGTCGGCTTACAACGCAGACGAACTGGATTTGCAGGCCAGCATCATGGTTCGTCTGGAAGGGGCCTTGACCCAGGCCACAACAGGGCGGGTGCTTATGGGCGAGGTTCTTCCTGAGGGCTTGCCGTTTGAACTGGTGAACCGGTTGATGGATAAAAAATCTTTATCCGATCTTTTTTCTAAGTCTTACCTGATGGTGGGAAGGGAAAAAACCGTATCCCTTTTGGATGAAATCAAGGAACTAGGATTTAAATACGCGACCGAGGCGGGTCTCAGCATCTCTATTGACCAGATGAAGATTCCCAAAACCAAAACCCATTTGGTGGAAAAAACCCATGAGGAGGTGCTTAAGGTCCACAAGCAATATCGGGATGGCCTCATCACCAATGGCGAAAGGTATAACAAGGTTGTAGATATCTGGGCACATGTCACGGAAAAAGTATCTGAAGAGATGTTCAAGGAACTGGAAACCGAAGATGAGGCCACGGTAAATGGAAAAACCGACAAGGATTTTAATTCGATCTTTATCATGGCGGACTCGGGAGCTAGAGGAAGTGCGCAACAGTTGAGACAGCTGGCCGGAATGCGGGGCTTGATGGCCAAACCCTCGGGAGAAATCATTGAAACGCCGATCACCGCCAACTTCCGTGAAGGCCTTTCGGTAATTCAGTATTTCATTTCCACACATGGCGCCCGCAAGGGTCTGGCGGATACCGCACTTAAAACAGCAAACTCAGGTTATCTTACCCGCCGACTGGTAGATGTCGCGCAGGATATGATTGTCCAGGAAGATGACTGTGGAACCTTGAAGGGCATTGAAGCCGTGTCCCTAGTGGAGGCGGGTGAAATCATCCAGCCCCTGGGAGAAAGAATTCTCGGGCGGACGGTTCTCGAGGATGTGATTGATCCTTTTACCGGAGACGTCCTGGCCAAAGCGGATAGCCTGGTTGACGAGGAAACGGTGGTAGCAATTGAAAACGCCGGTATTGAAAAAATTCGAATACGTTCTTGCCTGACCTGCGAATCTAAGCAGGGGGTTTGTATTAAATGTTATGGGCGCAATATGACGACCCTGGAATGGGTGGAAGTGGGTGAGCCGGTGGGTGTAATTGCGGCACAGTCTATCGGTGAGCCGGGAACCCAGCTTACGATGAGAACCTTCCATATTGGTGGAACTGCCAGCCGGGTCATTGAGCAAACCACTTTGAATACCAAGCGCGGAGGTATCGTCAAGTATCTTGGCCTGCGCACCCTCAAAAATAAGGACGGAGAAATCATTGTTATGAACCGTAACGGAAGTCTTGTAGTTCAAGATGCTTCCGGTCGTGAAAAAGAACGGTACTCGATTGTATATGCGGCCAAGCTCAAGGTTGCTGATGGACAGGATGTGCAGGAAGGTCAGACCTTGGTTGAGTGGGACCCCTATACTAACGCGATCCTTACTGAGGTTTCCGGAACCATTGCTTTCGGCGACTTGATCGAAGGGGTGACTATGAAAGAAGACTTCGATGAAATTACGGGTCTTTCCACCAAGGTTATCATCAGCCATCGTGATGAGAAAAAACAACCACGGATTTCACTTAAGGACGAAAAGGGCGAAACGGTGCGACGCTATATCTTGCCTGCTGGTGCAAATATCAATGTCAGTGAAGGCGATGTGGTAAGTGCCGGAGACCTGATTGTTAAGATTCCGCGCGAATCAGCAAAAACTAAAGACATTACCGGTGGTTTGCCCCGTGTGGCCGAGCTTTTTGAGGCTCGTAAACCGCATGAACAGGCAACGATCACAGACATTTCCGGCACGGTAAAATTCGGCGGGTTCGTCAAGGGCATGCGTAAGGTGATTATTGTGGGGGAAACCGGCGATGAGTGCGAATACCTGATTCCGCGCGGCAAACATATCAATGTTCATGAAGGAGATCAGGTGGTTGCAGGTGAAGCGCTGATGGACGGTGCTTCCAATCCGCATGATATTTTGCGGATATTGGGAGAAGACGAATTGCAGAAATACTTGGTGAATGAAGTCCAGGAGGTCTACCGTCTTCAAGGGGTGCAGATCAACGATAAACATATTGAGGTTATCGTCCGGCAAATGCTCCGGCATTTAGTCATTGAAGATTCCGGGGATACCGAATTTCTCGTTGGCGAACAAGTGACGAAAAAAGTATTTAACCTGGCAAATCAGGAAGTGATCAAAAATAAGAAAAAACCAGCTAAAGGGGCTGCGGTGCTTCTGGGAATTACCAAATCATCGCTCAGCACAGAAAGCTTTATTTCGGCGGCATCTTTCCAGGAAACTACCCGTGTTCTCACAGAAGTGAGCGTGAGTGGCAAGAGGGATAATTTGGTCGGATTGAAAGAAAATGTAACTATGGGAAGGCTGATCCCAGCCGGTACAGGGTGCCGGGCATACAGCGGAATTCGCATTGAAGAACCTGAAAGTGAAAGTACTGAGCAGAAAGAAGAAGAACAGGCTCCAGTGGCTACAGATTAAATTGTAAAAGCCCTTATTTTTCGCTTGACTAAGGGATTTTCAGTGCTACAATTACAGCTTTTTCACGCCTACATCTACCTGATATAACCCTTTGTTTTAATTGGCTCCATTGGGTATTTTCAGTTTTATATTGGTAACCCTTTGTGTGGATTGCCTTTAGGGGAGGACTATTTTTTGCCTACGATTAATCAGTTAGTTAAGACCGGTCGGAAAAAACCGACCAGAAAAAGTAGTAGTCCGGCTTTGAAAGCCTGTCCGCAAAGACGAGGGGTCTGTGTCAGGGTTTACACTTCAACGCCTAAAAAGCCTAATTCCGCTCTGCGAAAGGTGGCGCGGGTGCGGCTGACCAACGGGATGGAAGTGACGACCTATATTCCCGGTGTGGGTCATAATTTGCAGGAGCATTCCATCGTAATGATCCGCGGGGGTCGAATTAAGGATTTGCCTGGTGTTCGCTACCATGTGGTTCGAGGGAGTTTGGATACGCTGGGTGTGGAAGGTCGGATGCAGAGCCGGTCTAAATATGGAACGAAAAGACCTAAAAAATAATAAATAACTATTATGGCAAGAAGAAGAGAAGCTCAGAAAAGAAAGATCCTTCCTGACCCAAAATACAATGATGTAATGGTTGCTCGTTTCATCAATTGTATATTGAGGAAGGGTAAGAAGGGGATAGCGGAAAGTATTTTTTATACGGCGCTTGATAATATTGGTGAGAAGAGTAAGGAAGAGCCTCTACGGGTTTTTAGGAAGGCCGTGGAAAATGCCGCGCCTATGCTGGAGGTCCGGTCTCGACGGGTGGGTGGTGCGACTTACCAGGTGCCTGTTGAGGTGAAAGAGAATCGCAGGATCGCTCTTAGTATGCGGTGGGTGATCCAGAATGCCAAGGCGCGTTCCGGCAGGTCGATGTCTGAAAAATTGACCGGAGAGCTTTTGGATGCTTTCAATAATTCGGGCGGGGCAGTTAAGAAAAAAGAAGAAGTGCATCGAATGGCGGAGGCGAACAAGGCCTTTGCTCACTACCGTTGGTAATTGGCGGGCATCTCTGAAAATAGTTTTTGGCGCGGCCTTATAAAATAAGGGCGTTGCCTTAGAGAAAGTTATCGAATCAATAAAGATCTCTTGGAGATTAATGTTTTAGATGAGTAAAAAGTTACAGCCTGAGAAAACGCGGAATATCGGGATTATCGCTCATATCGATGCGGGTAAAACTACAACGACTGAGCGCATCCTCTATTACACGGGCAAAAGCCACAAGATTGGCGAAGTGCACGATGGTAATGCCACTATGGACTGGATGGAACAAGAGCAGGAGCGGGGAATTACCATTACCTCGGCGGCGACAACTTGTTTTTGGCTGGATCATCAGATCAATATTATTGATACGCCAGGCCATGTGGATTTTACCGCTGAAGTGGAAAGGTCTTTGCGGGTTCTCGATGGTGCCGTAGGCGTGTTTGATGCGGTCAGCGGAGTGGAGCCTCAGTCGGAAACCGTCTGGCGGCAGGCCACTAAATACGAAGTTCCCCGAATTTGTTTTGTCAATAAGATGGATCGGGCTGGAGCGAATTTTCTCGGTTGTATCCAGCAGATGAAAGATAAGTTGAACGCCTATCCGGTTCCCATTCAACTGCCCTTGGGGGTTGAGGCGGATTTCATGGGTGTGATTGACTTGGTCGACATGAAAGCCAATGTGTATTCGGATACGAAGGATAAAGGCGAGACCTATGATGTGGTGGATATCCCGGCGGAGTATAAGGATCAGGCGGAAGAGTACAGGGAAAAGCTGATTGAATCGGTTGCGGATGTTGATGACGCGATTATGGAAAAGTTCCTGGGCGGCGAAGAGGTGTCCCGCGAGGAAATTGTGGCGGCCTTGAGAAAGGGAACCCTGGAGAATAAATTCACCCCTATTTTATGTGGCGCCGCGTTCAAGAATAAAGGAGTCCAGCAATTGCTGAATGCTGTTGTTGCTTACCTTCCTTCCCCGCAAGAACTCAAAACTATCGCTGGAACCAACCCCAATACGCAAAAAGAAGAAACCCGCAAGCTGGATTCCAAGGAGCCTCTTTCCGCGCTGACTTTTAAAATCATGACCGATCCTTTTGTGGGTCAGTTGGCGTTTGTGCGTGTTTATTCGGGGCAGTTGACTAGCGGTTCCTATGTATACAATTCAACGAAAAATGCAAGAGAGCGCGTAGGCCGGATCTTAAGGATGCACGCGAACAAGAGGGAAGAGGTTGACTCGGTGCGGGCGGGTGATATTGCCGCGGTTATCGGGTTGAAGAAATCTTATACCGGAGACACGCTTTGCGATCAGGATAAGCCGATTATTCTTGAGGCGATCCAGTTTCCTGAGCCGGTTATCTCTGTTGCGATTGAGCCTAAGACCAAGGCTGAGCAGGATAAACTCTCCGACTGCCTCGTTAAACTTCTTCAGGAAGACCCCACCTTTAAGGTCCGCGTTGATCCGGATACCAACCAGACTATTATTTCGGGGATGGGGGAGTTGCATCTGGAAATCCTGGTTGACAGGATGCGTCGGGAGTTTTCTCTGGATGTGGATGTGTCCAGGCCTCAGGTGGCCTACAAAGAGACCATCACCAAGGCGGTGGAGCACGAAACCAAATATATCAAGCAGACCGGTGGGCGCGGCCAGTATGGTCATGTCATCATCCGTGTGGAGCCGCAAGAGGCGGGAGAGGGTTTTGAGTTTGTTAATAAAATTGTTGGGGGCGCGATTCCCCGGGAATTTATTCCCGCTGTCCAGAAGGGCGTTGTAGAGGCGATGAGCCGCGGCATCATGTGTGGATATCCTACGGTGGATGTTTCGGTAACGTTGTTGGATGGGTCGTTTCATGATGTCGATTCTTCGGAAATGGCGTTCAAGATTTGCGCTTCCATGGCTTTTCAGGAGGCTTGTAAGAAGGGGGCTCCGCAATTACTGGAGCCGGTTATGGAAGTGGAAGTTGTTACCCCGGAAGAATTTATGGGCGATGTGATCGGCAAGCTGAATTCCAAGCGCGGCAGGATCAAAGATCTTGCGGATCGTGCTGGTGCCAAGGTGATCCGGGCGGAAGTTCCTCTTTCGGGGATGTTTGGATATTCCACCGATCTTCGGTCGGCCACTCAGGGGCGTGCAAACTATTCGATGGAATTTGCCAAGTATGACGGTGTTCCCGCAGCGATTGCCGAGGAGCTGATTGCCAAGGCAACCGGATCTAAAGAGAAATTAGCAGTTTAAACAAATATAATTTGAAAAATACTATCGGAGTGAACCAGCATGGCTAAAGAAAAATTTATCCGAAATAAACCGCATATAAACGTTGGAACCATTGGTCACGTTGACCATGGCAAAACGACTCTTACCGCATCGATCACGGAAGTTCTGTCTAAGAAGGGGCTCGCAGAAACGATTGCCTTTGATCAGATTGATAAGGCTCCGGAGGAGAAGGAGCGCGGAATCACCATTGCGATTGCCCACGTTGAATACAATACCGAGAACCGGCATTACGCGCATGTCGATTGTCCTGGTCATGCTGATTATGTCAAGAACATGATCACCGGTGCGGCGCAGATGGATGGCGCGATCCTGGTTATCTCTGCCAATGACGGCCCCATGCCGCAAACCCGGGAGCATATCTTGTTGGCTCGCCAAGTCGGGGTGCCTAAAATCATTGTGTTCATGAACAAATGCGACATGGTGGATGATCCTGAGCTTCTTGATCTGGTTGAGATGGAAGTGCGGGAGCTGTTGAGCAAATACGAATATCCTGGGGAGGATCTTCCCGTGATCCGTGGCAGTGCCCTGCAGGCGCTGGAAAATCCGGAAGATGAAGTAAAGGCAAAGTGCATCTGGGATTTGATGGAAGCGATCGATACCTATTTCCCAGTTCCGGATCGCCCTGTTGACAAACCGTTCCTGATGCCGATTGAGGATATCTTCAGTATTTCCGGGCGTGGAACCGTTGCGACCGGGCGTATTGATACGGGAATTATCAAGGTGGGAGAGGAAGTGGAGATTGTTGGATTCAAAGAAACCATGAAAACCACGGCTACCGGTGTGGAAATGTTCCGAAAACTTCTTGATGAAGGACGTGCGGGAGAAAACGTAGGGATTCTGCTTCGCGGAACCAAGCGTGAAGAGATCGAGCGCGGGCAGGTTCTGGCCAAGCCGGGGTCCATCACTCCGCATACTAAATTCAAAGCCGAAGTTTATATTCTGACTAAGGACGAAGGGGGAAGACATACTCCGTTTTTCAATGGTTACCGTCCGCAGTTTTATTTCAGGACGACGGATGTAACCGGTGTTGCAACCTTGCCTGCTGGTGTTGAGATGGTAATGCCCGGAGATAATGTTGCGATGGAGGTAACGCTCATTACACCGGTAGCGATGGATAAAGAGCTTCGCTTTGCTATCCGTGAAGGTGGTCGTACGGTGGGAGCCGGAGTTGTTGGCGAGATTATTGAATAATGAGCGACCAAAAAATCAAAATCAAGCTTAAGGCTTACGACCATAAACTGCTGGATCGGTCGGTAGCGGAAATTGTGGAAACAACTCGGCGCACAGGCGCTAAGGTGGTCGGCCCTATTCCCTTGCCTACTATGAAGAACAAGTGGACCGTTTTACGTTCCCCTCATGTGGATAAAAAATCCCGCGAGCAGTTTGAGATTCGAACGCATAAGCGAATCCTTGAAATCCTTGAACCTACTCCGCAAACCGTAGATGCGCTGATGAAGCTGGATCTATCGGGGGGCGTTGATATTGAAATTAAGCTTTAACATAAAAATATGAGTGTGTTAATTGGTAAAAAAATGGGCATGACCCAGGTTTATACGGATAAAGGGGACTGTGTTCCGGTCACCGTAATCCAGGTGGAGCGTTGTGTTCCGGTTTTGAAACGGACCGAGGAAGAAGATGGTTACCAGGCTCTCATGCTGGCGTATGGAACCCGTAAGCCGAAGCACACCAATAAACCTTTAAAAGGGTTTTATGACAAGCATAAGGTTGAGCCCGCGAAAATTCTCAAGGAGTTCAGAGGGCAGGATGTGGCTGACGAAGCCATGGGTAAGCCGCTTAAGGTAGATGTTTTTAGTGAGGGTGACCGGGTGGAAGTGGTAGGAGTCAGCAAGGGTCGAGGGTTTGCCGGGGTTTTCAAACGGTTTAATTATGGCGGCGCACCGGCTTCCCATGGTCACCATGAAATTTATCGCGGTACGGGTTCGATTGGAATGCACACTTGGCCGGGGCGGGTTTTGAAGGGTACGGGCATGCCGGGCAGGATGGGTGGCAATAATGTCCATGTGAAAAATCTGCAAGTGGTGCGGGTGGATGCGGAAAACAATGTGTTGTTGCTCAGGGGTGCAGTCCCTGGAGCCAATGGCGGACTCGTCAGTATATTTAAATCTTAAAGGAATAAGTTG
>Ga0114996_10002045_pt1 | contig 26431 bp, 18 predicted proteins | sample ArcticOcean_MG_C_4_FD_87039 | JGI IMG/M metagenome (GOLD analysis project Ga0114996, IMG submission 87039) | Marine microbial communities from western Arctic Ocean - ArcticOcean_MG_CB4_134 | ecosystem: Environmental > Aquatic > Marine > Oceanic | place: Arctic Ocean: Canada Basin | collected... | reverse complement strand
GGGCCGCCTACACTCGCTTTACGCCCAGTAATTCCGAACAACGCTTGCTGCCTACGTATTACCGCGGCTGCTGGCACGTAGTTAGCCGCAGCTGCTTTTGTGGGTACCATCATAATTGTCCCCACCGAAAGACCTTTACACCCCGAAAGGCTTCATCGGTCACGCGGCGTCGCTGGATCAGGGTTTCCCCCATTGTCCAAGATTCCCCACTGCTGCCTCCCGTAGGAGTCTGGCCCGTGTCTCAGTGCCAGTGTGGCCGTACACCCTCTCAGGCCGGCTACTGATCGATGCCTTGGTAAGCCATTACCTTACCAACAAGCTAATCAGCCGCGGACCCCTCCTCAAGCGCCCGAAGGCTTTCATCTTTCGCACTTAGGTGTGAAAGATCGTATGCGGTATTAGCCCCAGTTTCCCAGGGTTATTCCCCACTTAAGGGCAGGTTATCCACGTGTTACTCACCCGTCTGCCACTCTACTAACCGACCGAAGTCGGCGTTCGCGTTCGACTTGCATGTGTTAGGCGCGCCGCCAGCGTTGATTCTGAGCCGGGATCAAACTCTCGATTAAATTTTCGTCACCTAGCCCCTCTCAAGCTTCCATCCTTGCGGACTTCCACTCTCCAGGCCGGTATCGTTTTCACGATCCCAGTATGGCCAGGTTATATCGTAGAGTTCTCGTTCCGACTAAAACTCGGAATCGTCTATAACGAACTGCACGTCCAACCAGATTATCAAAGAACACTGGCGCTGAAGATCGACTTCCGGTTTCGCCCGGCTCCTGGTAAACCAGAAACCTTGCTAGCCGAAATCCCTTCCGCGGCCGGCCTCAATACTCGTTTTGGCGACAAGCTGCCTTCCTGCGAATTAACTTCACCCGCACATCAAGCGCCAAACTGTAGAGTTGTCAAAAAATCAGGCAGACCATGGATGCGATGGTGGAAGACTCCGTTAGTACCGGTCTGCCCAACCTGATTTGCATGCGCTGTGACATAACTGCCCTAACGCATACTCACGTAGTGTACCACCTTATCGAAGGGCAGGCAAGCAGTTTTGAATATATTTTTCTGGTCGAATCCGGCCATACAAGGGATTGATGGCTGGGAACACCACAAAGTCGTGGGTAGGCTTCAGACGCCCCGAGTTTCGGCAAAGATTAGCCCCACTTCCAGAACCTGTCGCGCGCCACTGGACATGTTTGGCTGGCGCGGCAAATCGACGCACTAGCTGCCCCAACCGCGCCCAATTCCCTAGCCGCCGCAGTCTTTCGTATCCCGGCTTGCTGCCGCGCGGCGGCTCATGCCAAATATCGGCTGGCGGTTTGTGACGACGCTTCGATTCCACGGAGGGGTTGGGTCCTTCCGCCCGTTAAGGCGACGTCCCTGGATCTCTTCTCGATCTCGATCTCTTTCACCGGAACCACGGCAGCAGGCTTGAAGGAGCCGGTAGCTCGAGTCCCAGCGCGGCGGCGATGAGGGTTAGAAAGACCACGATCACGCCGGCGGCCCACGGCCCCACTGTGATTTCTAGCTCCGGCGGAAGCTCCTTGTTGCGGGGAATGCGGCGGTAGGAAAACAGCGGGAACCGGATTTTCGCCTCGCCGATGAGCGTATTTCTGTCTCGGATCATGGTTTCGCCTGCAGTCGGAAGTCGTAATGCGTGCACCGATCTTCTTACCCGTCACGATTGAGGCTGTTCCGATTTTTACTTACTTGCTTCTGCCTTTTTGCGGATTCGCTCCGCAACGTCACGCCCTACGTCCCGAATCTCTCGCGCGACGCGCGGTTTCTGGCCCAAATGGAGACGCAACCCGACTTCGAGTGGCTCGAGCGCTTCGAGAGCAGGTGAGTTGCGCAACAGTTCAAGAGCATCTTGTGCGAAGCCGGCTGCTGCCGCCTCGATGAGAAAGTTGGTCGCGTCTGTGGTTGCCCGTTCGCTATCGGGTACTGCTGCTAGAAACGGCAATGCTTCTTTAAATGCCTCTTGCCATTTGTTTTGATGGCCAAGACTGTGCGCGAGCATGCGTGCGACGTACCAGTCATCACAGGATCCCTGTAGAGCTTGACGCAGCATTTTGTCGCTGCGGTCAAGCACAGACGTCAGATCGTCACCGCGATCCAACCACAACCTCCCCAAATTCCAAACAGCAAAAGCATGACTACCCAAGGAGTAGAGCTTAAGATAGGCCTTCTCCGCCTCGTCGTGGCGCTCGAGCTTCTGGTGCAGCAGTTGCCCCAGCTGTCCCCACGCCCAAGCGTTCTCCGGGTCCAGCTCGGTAGCCTTGCGATAAGCTATCTCGGCTTCTTTGTGGCGCTCGAGCTTCTCGTACAACAGTTCTCCAAGCGTTGCCCATCCGGCAGCGACCTCTGGCTGCAACTCCAGCGCCCTGCGATAGGCCTCCTCAGCGTTTTCATATTGCTCGAGCTTCTCGTCCAATAGTAGCCCAAGGCTCACCCACACTCGGACATACTTCGGATTCAGCTCCACTGCTTTGCGATAGGCTTCCTCCGCCTCTTCGAAACACTCCAGCTTCTCGTGGAGTAACCGCCCTAGAAATGCCCATGCCTGGACGTAGGCCGGGTCTAGCTCCAGAGCCTTACGATACGCTTCCGCCGCCTCATCGAAACGCTCCAGGTTCTCGTGAAGCAGCTGCCCGAGAAGTGCCCAAGTCTGGGGGGAAGCCGGATCTAGCGCCGTCGCCTTATGGTAGGCTTCCTCCGCCTCTTCGTAACGTTCCAGCTTCTCATGGAGCAGGCGCCCGAGCTGAACCCATCCGAAGGCGGCCTCTGGGACCAGCTCGGTAGCCTTACGATAGGCTTTCTCCGCAGCTACATATTGTTCCAACTCTCTGTCCAGCAGTAGGCCTAAGTGCAGCCAAGCCCAGGGGTACTCGGGAGCAAACTCTGTTGCCTTAAGATAGGCTTCACGCGCCTCCTCGTACTTCTTCAGTTCCTTGTGCCGCAGAAGACCCAGCTGCTCCCACGCGCCAATATACTTCGGGTTCAGCTCAATCGCCGTGCAATACGCCTTTTCGGCCTCTTCATAACGCTCTAGCTTGTGGTGCAGTAGCTGCCCCAACTTAGCCCAAGCCCAAGAATCCTTCGGATCTAGCTTCGTAGCCCTGCGATAGGCTTCCTCCGCCTCTTCGTAGCGCTCCAGATTCTCGTGGAGTAGCTGCCCGCGCAGTGCCCAAACCACAGCGTAGGCCGGGTCTAGCTCCGTAGCCTTGTAATATGCTTCTTCCGCCTCTTCGTAGCGCTCGAGCTTTTCGCGCAGGAGCTGCCCAAGTCGCGCCCATCCGAAAGCCTCCGGGTTCAGCTGCAGCGACTTGCAATAGGCATCCTCCGCCTCATCGTAACGATCCAGCTTTTCGTGGAGCAGCCGCCCCAGCTGCTCCCAAGCCCATGCGTACTGGGGAGCCAGTGCCGTTGCCTTGCGATAGGCTTCCTCGGCCTCTTTGTAACGATGCAGCTTCTCGTGCAGCAGCAACCCCAGCTGCGCCCAGACCACCGCGTATTTCGGGTCCAGCTTCGTAGCCCTTCGATAAGCCTCTTCGGCCTCTTCGAAACGCTCGAGCTTCTCGTGCAGCAACAGCCCCAGCCGTGTCCACGCTTTGGGACTACCCAGGTCCCGCTCCACTGCCTCCCGGGCGGCTTCCTCGCTCTCTGGAATCCCGTCAGTCTCTTTCGCCGTTGCGGCCTTCTTGGACTCCCCGACAATTGGAGCGGTTGCTGCACGGGACTTGTAGAGTTCCAGTACGGGCGGTGGAACATCGGGGGCATCGAAGAATGCCCGGGGCGTAGCCTCCAAGATCTTGCTTCCCAATGCGTGTTTCGATGCGCGTTCAACGAGGTCTCGATAGGCCCAGTAGTGAAGCTCTCGCTGCAGCGGCGGCAGACCACACGCTTCTTTCGCGAGGCCTATGCCGGCCTCTACCGGCTGGCCTTCCTCATAGAAGTTGGTCATAAAGGCCACGGCCGCACGCACGCGGTTCGAAGGGTGGCCCCGTCTCCGCATGAGGTAGTAAATGTTGTAGAGGCGCTCGGCCGCCTGATACTGCTTCTTGCGTCCGTTTTCTGCAATGACCTCTACCGCGCCCCGGCCCACCAGCCGCCGGAGCAGAGCACTCGCCTTATTTACATCGATTCGCGCTTTTTGAGCGGCCTCTCTTGCCGTCAACGGGTCCCATTGGTCCAGCAAGGCAACAAAGACTTTCCGCTCGAGCGCCGGCAGGTTGTCCAGGTGGCTTTTGAAATATTCGGTGTGGTCGTCGATCAGTTGGACAAGCTCATCCATCAGTTCACGGAAGGATCTCTTGGCGGCGAACTTGGCGAGGATTGTCAACAGACGAGGGTTTCCGCCTGTCAGTATCCGGATGGGCTTGATTTTTGCCGTTCCCAGCTCGTCTCCGGAAACGGCTTGCCATAGGGCGAGGCATTCGCTCGGGTCCAACGGCTTCAGTTCGTGTATGGTGAGAAGCTCGAACCAAGCTCGGTCGATGCTCTCGATCTCCTCGAAGCGGCTGGTGGCGGTTCCCAGCAGCAGGATTCGAGGCTCGTTTTGCAGGGTGTGGCGAATGTCCCAGTCGGAATCGCGTCCCAGTTGCTCGCCCAGGAGCATGTTCAGATTCTCAACTACCAGAAGGATGCGCTTCCCCTGCTGGTCCGCGAAATCCATGAGTTGCGCGAGGGCCCTCTCGCGAAGCCGTCGTTCGTCCCGCTCATTCCGCAGTTCCTCGTAGGCCTTGAGCCACCTCTGCTGCTGTGTCTGGTCCGCGAGATAGAAGAGTGCTTCCAACCAGAACTCTCCCGGCGTACCCACCGAATACGCCTCTTCGCCAAACACGACGGGATACCATTTCGAAGCCAGGTCCTTTTCCCGCCGGGCTTCTGCCGCCACACGCCGCACCAGTGTCGTTTTGCCACTGCCCCTGGGGCCGACAACCAACTGATGCTGATTCGCGGACCCGCCACTATCCCTGAGCACTTCGAGAATCAGCTCAAGATATGTATGGCGCACAACGAACGAGCGGACCAATTCGTCTTCCGCGCGAAACGCCGGGTTATATTTCATCGCAGCCGACGACATCTATCTACCCTCTCTTTCGGCGATCGGCACGTACGAGAAGCCAAGATGGCGCTTCCACCAGTCTTTCAGCAGTGTGGACACGAAGACGTATCCGTCACCGTCTTTTCGCAGGTACCCGTCATGCTCTAGGATGCCGAGCACGGTACCAAGGACTTCCGCTGGGCGCTCTTCTTCCGCGTCGTGAGCCGAAAGAATGCCGCGCGCCGTTTCAGGAGTGAGCCGGCTACTAACGGCCGCCTCGGTGAGCAGGTCGAGACCGAGGAGATACCGTTCCGGCTCGAGAACCATCTTTAGACGTTCTTCCATGTGGCTCAGCTCTACGTGACCCCGCGTGCCCAGCATGCTGTCTTCATAGACCTCCGCGACTAGTTCGGTTGACACCTCACTGCTGTCGCGCTGGCGACAGGCACGGTAAAGATGATCGAAGAACATCTGCACATGGCCCGGGATGCAGGCACCGAGGCGATCGAGCATGTGGTCGATTGCCGCTGCCTCCAAGCGCAAGCCGGCTTCCGACGCCAGCGCTTGCAGGCAGGCGGTCGCCACATCGGGTTCCCAGGGTCCTAGCTCAAACGCCGTAAAGGCGTTGAGCGTGCCGCTCAAGCCGGCTTGCCGCACGATCGGTTCCAAACCGACGGAACCGGTCAGAACGAACGTGAGGCTGTTTTGATGCCGAATTGCGTTGTAACGCAGCCACGAAAGGAAGGCGTCTGTTTCCTGTCTGCGTTCAGGTGTGATTTTGTAGTCCGCCCCTTTGAGGAGCCGGCTAACAAGAATGGGGACTTCGTCGACGAACAAGACCACGGGCTTGTCGAGTTCCGCCAGAGTCGCTAGTAGGCGGTCGCCTTTGGCTTGCCAGTCCCCGGCAGTCAAGCCACTGCGGAGTGTGACACTCAGTTCGTCGACTCCAACAGACTCAACCCGGTCCAGTACATTGGCGAACACTCCTTTTACTCGCTCCCAGGCCGGTGCATGGGCGTGGGCGGCGAGACTGATTTCGACGATCGCGTCCTGAGGAGAATGGGACTTTTGCAGGTCAATGTGTAGGCACCAGAGTTCATGATCTAGGTGCCGGGCGGCTTCGCGCATCAGACTTGTCTTACCGATTCGGCGCTGGGCCACCAATCGTAGATGCGTCCCTTGGCGCAGATACTCCATGAACAGCTTGAGTTCTCTTTCTCGGTTCCAAAAGCGATCTCCGTCGACCCATGTACCGGGTGAGCGCTTGAGTTTCTGTGGCATGCCGATTCCCCCAACGAATTTGTCGCCAACAATTATGTTGTAATAGTACACTACCATAAAACAACACCGTTGGCAACATTTCTGTTGGTGATTTACTGCGCGTGGGGCACCAGCTGTCTCAGCAAGTGACGCGGCCAAGGAAGTAACGTTGCCGCTAGGCGCCTTCGATGCTATTCGGACGAGATTCTCAGTGTCCACCTATCGCCTACGGTCACCTTTGTCTCTCGGCGCCGGCAACGTAGGCGGTCAGGCAAAGAGCGGCGAAAACGCTCAGGGCCGGGATCGGGAGCAGGTATTTGGCCGGTGCGTAGACGGCGGCGATCAGCAGCACGAGGGGCAGGAAGATATTGCCGAAATTCATGGCTTGTCGCGCACGGCGCGTGACCCGTGACGAATTTCCCGCGTCATGCAATGCCTGAACCAAGAGAAGGTTCAGGATGCCGATTCCGAAACAGGCGATGTGCCCTAGCCGCAGCAGCCGCCGCGGAGTGTCCGTGTAATCCCCGATGAAGTCGGGCGGAGCGAGAGGGCCGTCAAAAGACCACAGGCCCATGATGAGGCCAAGGGCGGCGCCGACCGCCATGCCCGTCCACGCGATGATGCGGTTGAGATCGGTCATCGAGTAACCGATTGCCTTCTATGGGCTAGGCGCATGAGAAACCTCATCGTTTGTTGTCCGAGTTGTGGTCAGAGTTGTGGTCGGGGTGCTAGACATATTCGTCTCTGCTAACGCGGACGAGGCGCAACCAAAATGAGAGCGTGTCCGCTGTCGGACGAGGCGCGTCGAAGCGGCTAACCCCTTCCTGACGCGGACCAGCCGCAACCGAAAGGCGGTGGCCGCTGTCGGATGATCGCATGGAAGCAGAAACCGCTTGCTTACGCGCGCGGCTCCGAATCTGGTTCCCGAATCTTCTGCCGCGGCTGGCAAGAATTTCACCAGAGAGGTACTGATAACGTCCTGATAAGCGGTCGGGCGTCACGCCGTCGCACCTGCAAGCTGCCGCCAGTAGCATTCTTTTCGAATCTCCTTTCGCGTGTCGGACTGCTGCGGGGAATAGAGGTCGCGCATCAGACCGCGAAAACCGTCTTCGAGCTCATCAGCGCTCATCCGCTTCGGGCGGTAGGTCACATCGAAGAGCGTGCAGGAGTCCCAGAAGACCGGCTTCAGTAACCGTCCCTCCGATCGCAGTCTGCTGTATAGCCCCGTGCCGGGGAACGGCGTCAGAATAGTGATTTGGACTTCCGACAGGCCGCTGGCCTGAACAAACTCCCTCGTTCTGTCAAACACACCCGGATCGTCCTGGTCGAATCCAAGGACGAAGCAGCCGTTGACGCTAATCCCGTGCGACTGGATCTTGCGGATCTTGGCGGTGTAGCCGTCGAGCTGGCTCTGCTTCCAGCGCCGGCTGTCGAGTTGACCGAGGGCACCGGGGTCCACCGACTCGAGTCCGATCAGAACCTGCGCGCAACCGGAGAGGGCCAGCAACTCGAGAAGCTCATCATCGTCAGCAACGGAGAGATCGGTTTCGGTAAACCAGCGGATTCCGTACTCGGCGAAAAGGCGCGCCAACTCGCGAGCCCACTTCTTCGAGACGAAGGTATTGTCGTCCGCCAGTTCGATGAAGGGCCTCGGCCAGATGTCGAGGATCGCCTCCAGCTCGCGCCGAATCTGGGCGAGGGGCTTGATCTTGTAGGGCGAGATGAGCCCCGATGCTCCGCAGAACTCGCAGTCCAGCGGACAACCTCGGCTTGTCTGCAGCGTCACCCGGTTGTAGCGAGCGATGTCGAGCATGTCGTAAGGGGGGACCTGAGCGTGCGCGAAGTCATACCGGCGCGGACTGTCCATTGACGAGTACCGGCGACGCAGCACGCTGCCTTCGAAATCGGCTAGCAACTCAGGCCAGAGCAGCTCTGCTTCGCCCACGACGATGGCGTCCGCGTGGGCGAGAGCTTCCTGGGGAAGTGCGCTAACATGGAGACCGCCTAGGACAACCGTGACGCCGGCTTCTCGAAGCTGATCGGCAATTTCGTAAGCCTCGAGAACGCGCGCGCTGAGAGCCGAGATGGCTACGATGTCGTAGCCTGCGCCGGCGATTTGAGTAGCAGCGTCGTCGGGGATCTCGTCGATTTCGCGGTACTCCGGCTCCCAGTTCTGTGGCGTATGAGCGGCTAGCGTGAGCAACGAAAGACTGGGCAGCGACGCGATGACCTGACCTCGTTCGATAAAGCCGGGCAAGGTCATGCCAAGCTGCCGCAGCTCGTCGCTCTTCACTCGGACACCACTCATGGCTAGCAACAGAACGCGGCGTGATTTCATCGGGCCTTCCTCCGTAATTCTGAAATCGAGTTTACGGGTAGACGCGGGGAGCGACAAGAGGCGTCGTGACAGTTTTCGAAGTGTCACACGGCGGATCGCGCCGAACCCTGGTGTGGGAGAAACGAGGCAGCCGTCTAGCAAATAGGGAGCGGAGAAGATGGACATTCGCATCAGCAAAGAGAGCGAAGTCCCTATTCATGAACAAGTGGTGGCTCAGATTGCCTTGTCGATCGGGGCCGGCGAGTTGAAGCCAGGCCAAGCCCTGCCGAGTGTACGAGAGCTGGCCCGCCGCTTGAAGATTCACCACAACACGGTCAGCCGGGCGTATCAAGACCTGGTGCTCCAAAAACTAATGACCAGGCGCCGCGGCAGCCTGCTCGTCGTCAGCCAGCCAGGTGAGTCGGAGTGCTTGCCAGACGTCAAGGATCTTGACGATCTAATCAACGAGACCATGCAAGCCGCTTCGAGACGCGGCTACACGCTGCAGCAACTTCGCCAGCGCGTTCGGGAACGAATGTTAGCTGAGCCTCCGGACCACATCCTGGTCCTCTCAGCCGATTCGGGGATGCGGGTGCTGTTCGAAATGGAGCTGAAAGAGACTCTTCCCTACGCTGTTGAGTCGTGTTCGCCGGACCAACTCGCCGCAAACCCGGGCTTGGCAGTCGGCGCGCTGGTCTTAAGCCCGCCGGCCTCGATGCGGGAAGTGGTTTCGATTTTGCCGAAAGATCGATCCCCGATTCCCATCGTCTACACCCCAGCTGATCAGCACGTCGAGCTGGTCCGAGACCTACAGCGGCCCTCGTTGATCGCGTTAGTCTCGATCAGCGAATACTTCCTGCGAACGGCTCGTGGTGTCATGGCCCCAGTCGCTGGGCAACTACATTCAATGCGCGAGTATTTCCTAACCGCCGAGGATCATCCAGACAACATCGGCGCCGCCGACATTTCTATCTGTGATTCGGTCGCCTACCGGGTAGTTCTTTCTCGGGCGAAAGGGGGAAAGGTAGTTCTCCACCGGATGATCGCACGGGAATGCTTTGACCGCGTTTCAGCAATCATGACGGATTCCGCGTCAGATGATTCGCTCGGCGAACAACCGTGAGGATTGACAACTATTGGGGCCAACCCGGGCCGCGACCCGGGTTCCGGGGATGCAACAGCCGCCCAGGAAATAGCGATCCAGCCCATACTGAGAGTCGGGGATCGGCGTCATCGGAAGCTTGACGGAGCTTCCATGGAAGAGGTCCTGGATCTGGGCGCCCACCGTTGCCGTGCTGGGCACGGATTTCGTTTTCAGTACCAACAGTGCCATGTCGCAGCAGCGATCTAGTAAGCAGCTCGTCTCTCGTAAGCTCGAAGTCGCCGGTTCCGCGCGCTCAGCGGACGCCGGCGCCGCCGCTCACAATGGCACGGCCGAAGACCCTCCCAGGCCTCGGCGCCGTCGACAGCAGCGCTTCTTCCTCTCACCGCGTGAGCACGGGTCTTGGGCGATGTTGGGGTTTCCCTTTTTCTCGGGAATGCTGCTCGCCCGGAACGCGGACTGGGATCTGGTTCCCGCGGCGGTGGCTGTGCTCGCCGTTTTCTTGATTCGCGAACCGATCTTGGTTCTCTCTCGACAAAGATTCGTCTGGACAGACCTCCAACCCCGGACCCTAACGGCTCAAAGGGCGTTGCTTGTCGTTTGCCCGGCGCTCGTGATTTCCACCCTGTGGTTGTCCCAGGTGCTCCCCCTCGGCTGGTTCGCCGCATTGGGTGCAGTGGCGGCAATTCTGCTGGCCATCGACATCCATGCCGTCGCTCGAAAACGCGGACGCTCAGTTGGTTATCAAGTTGCCGGCGCGGCGGGTCTGGCCGGATCGGCGGCAGTAGCCTATCTGGCTGGCGGCCGGGAGCCTGACCTGAACCTCGCTCTTCTCTGGGCTGTTCATACGATCCATGGCACCGCTTCGGTCCTGGTGGTCCATGCCGGAATCGAGGCCCGCAAAATGAAGCCCCACACCGGCGGACATCGCGCCAAGAAACAGGCCGCAATCGTTTGGCACGTTGTCCATGCGGTTGTTGCAGCTGTGTTTGCACTTGCGGGGAGACCCGGGCTAACGCTGGCTTTATTGGTTCCTTGGTTTGTACACATTCTCGATCTGTTGCGGCTGGATAGACCGTCCTTCCTGCGGATTCCATTGCGAGGAGTCGGGTTAAGGGAACTGGCATTAAGCACGGGGTTCACGGTCCTCGTGCTGGCCGCCTTGTGGTAGCCGGGGATGGAGACTCTCGTTCTCGTGGGTATTACCATAAGTGAAGCCGCGAAACCTGATGTGGGCCAGTCGGGGAACGTCGGGGACGAATCAGAGAAATGCCAAGCTACCTAAGTTCGAGCATCTTACTGACGGCGCTCTGCCTATTTTGTGGCTGCGCGACGCCCCCCGGCACATCCGTCGACGGGACGGCAGTGAAAAGGCCGCGGCCCGAAATCTTGGCCGCCGATCCCCCGCAAATCACGCAGCCCATGGCTCTGCCCGAGGCCGAGGGTACGCACAGCGTCGTTTTCCGGGGAGTGGAAGAGGCCGGCTTCAATCTGCATTCTTATCTCGCGCGTCACGACGGCATGTTTTGGGCGATGTGGTCGTCGGCGCAAGTTGGCGAGGAGGACCCCGATCAGCTCGTACGATTCGCAACCAGCGAGGACGGCCACGCATGGAGCGAGGCCAAGATCCTCGTGGACGATCCCGACGGCCGGGACGGTCCGGCGCGCTGGATCTCCCGCGGCCTGTTCGCCGATCAAGGCAAGCTCTACGCGTTAGCAGCCTACGTCGAAAGCGCGGACTACGGCAGACGCGGAGAGGGAACGGTTTGGAAGAACCTGCGGCTGATGCGCTTCGTGTGGAACGGTGAGGCATGGGAAGGGCGCGGCGTCTTCGCTGACAATTGCATGAACAATTTTCCGCCCGCGCGTCTGGGCGCCAGATGGGGTATGTCGTGCCGGGACGCGGAGATGAATGTATCCATGGCGCTGGCCCCCGACATCGACGATATTGACGCCATCGAAAACATCAACGACCCCGCCTGGCATTTCACCCCACTCGCATCCGACCCGCCATTCCACAAAATGGATGAGCCGACCTGGTATCGCGCCGGCTCGTTGGTGCATATGATCGTACGTGACGGCAACCACTCTGGCCGGTTGATTCGGGTTTTGAGCAACGACGACGGCGCCTCCTGGGGAGCGCCCGCGTTGACGAACTATCCTGATGCGACCAGTAAGAACTTCACCGGCAAGTTAGACGGCGGGCCGTACTTCCTCATCAACAACCCGAATCCGAACGGACGCGATCCTTTGGCTATATCATTTAGTGCCGACGGATGGGCATTCGGGGAAACCCTGGCGATCCGCAAGAACGCGCCGCCTCGGCGTTTCGAGGGCCGGGCCAAGCCGTCCGGCAGCTTCCAGTATCCCCACGCCATCGAACACGGAGGGTCGCTTTGGGTGATCTACTCAACCAACAAAGAAGACATCGAGATTTCGGAATATCCGGTCTCCGGGTTTGGCTTGTGAGGATCGGGCAGCGAATGTTGGCGCTGTTGGCGATCCGTGCGGGCGATGCGAGCGATTGGAGAAATTCGCTGCGCGCTCTGATCCTCCTTGTCGCTATCTCCCTCGGGACCTTCGGTCTGCCGTCGGCCATGGCTCAGCCGTCCGAGGTCGACGTCGTCGTCGTGGGCGGAACCCCGGGTGGCGTCATGGCGGCCGTAGCTGCCGCCAGGGAGGGCCGGACGGTAGCCCTGCTTGAATACCATCCTTTGCTGGGCGGCATGACTTCGAACGGACTGGGCAAGTCCGACGTCGATACGCGCGCGGCGATTGGCGGATTGTTCAAGGAATTCGTCGACCGCGTTCATCGAGCCTACGTGGAAAAGTACGGCCCGAAGTCCGAGAACGTCGAGCAGAGCCGCGACGGTTACTACTATGAACCCTCCGTCGCCCAGGCAGTCTTTTCGAGAATCGTGCGGGATGAGCCGCGCATTTCCGTATTTCTCGGCCATCGGCTCGAGGAGGTCATTCGCAAAGGCAAGCGCGTGACAGGGGTGCGGGCGCTAGATCGCGACACAGGCGAGATACGAGAATTTCGCGGAAAGGTTTTCATTGACGCCACCTACGAAGGCGACTTGTTCGCCTACACCGGTGCGGCGTACCGGCTGGGCAGAGAGTCGAGAGAGGAGTTTGGCGAGCTTCACGCGGGTGTCGTCTATCAAGACCATGAGACACGCCGATTTCTGCCAGGGACGACAGGAGCCGGCGATCATCGGCTTCCCGCTTATACCTACCGGCTCTGCTTGACCGACGACCCCTCCAATTCGGCGCCGCTGCGGGCGCCGCCGCCCGGCTACGATCGGAGCCTCTACCTCGGCTACTTCGATGACCTCAAGGCCGGACGACTCGGCCCCCCGCGAGACATGAAAGAGGGCGTCGGGTACTACTCCCCTCACTTCAATACGATCGTTCGGGCGTTCTCGTTTACGCGCATACCGAACAAGAAATTTGATGTCAATATGAACCCGCGTCCGCTTGGGTTTCCCTTCGCGGAAGAAAACTACGAGTATCCCGAGGCGGATTGGGAGAAGCGAGAAGCGATCAGCCGGAAGCTGCGGAATATCACGCTGGGGCTGCTCTACTTCGCGCAGAACGACGACGCCGTCGATCCCGAGCAACGCAAGATGGCTCGGCAATATCACCTGCCGAAGGACGAATTCGTCAACAACGGATATTTCCCCTATCAGCTTTACGTACGGGAAGCGCGCCGGCTTCGCGGAGAATATACCCTCACAGAAAATGACGTGATCGCGACGCCGGGCATGGTGCGCGCTCCGATCCAGCGCGATAGCATCGCAGCCGGAGAATTTCCAATCGACGCCTTCCCTGCCCGCAAGCGAGAGCCGGGACACGAGATTGCGCTCGAAGGTTACATCTTGATGCTGGACCGGCTGACCAAGCCCTACCAAATTCCATATCGCATCATGATTCCCGAAGATGTGGAAGGGTTGATTGTCCCGGTTGCGGCATCTACTACACATGTAGCGTTTTCGACAATACGCATGGAGCCGACTTGGATGGCGATGGGGCAAGCCGCGGGCGTTGCCGCTCATTTGGCGATCGAACACAGCAGCGAACCTCGCCAGGTCAATGTCGCGGAACTGCAACGAAGGCTTTTATCGCAAGGACAGGTCCTCACGTATTTTGAGGATCTGGACAAGACCGATCCGGCCTACGAGGCGCTGCAATACGCCGGCACGCTGGGGTTTTTTCTGGACTACCGGGCAGCGCCGCGTGAACTGCTCCCGCGTTCTCTGGCGGCTCGATGGCTCAGGCTCGCTCTTGCAGCGGCGAGTGCGCCATCAGGGGGTAGCCGTCCGGAGGTTCGGCAGCCAGAGGTTCGACGACCAGAAATGAGGCGAAATCCCCAGCCGCAAGGGCCCGACTCGGGACCCGAAGATTCACATTCCGGCGACTTCGCGGAGCTAGCGTTGTTGGGCTTCGTGCCTCGGCCGCGGCAAGACGAAGCATCCGATACAACGCAACTCTTGGAACAAAAGGAGTTCTCCCGCTGGCTCATACACGCCGGAGTCTTACTGGGGCTCTGGGAACACCCTGGAAACTTACAGGAAGGATTCCGTCTACTAGAGCAGAATGGCCTCGCACCCGAGGCGTGGCAGTATCCCGATCATGACCGGCAAGACCCAAAAAAGGGCGTAGCGCGGGGCGAGTTCACCAGAGCGGTCGTCGCCTTGGTATCACTAAAGAGCCGCTGACAGATTCATGACAACAGGGCTGACAGATTCAGGACAACAGGAATGCAGGGTGATGCCGTGCGAGCCATTAGACCGCGCGAGCAGCATCGGATTCGAGCCCGCATTTCTCACCCCTCCAGCGCCGGGCATCTCGCGCGGTTCCGCCGCCAGCCGATGCGAAACGCGGATTAGCCCGACAGACACCGGCCCCTCCCGTTGCCGAACCCGAGAAGCAAGGGCGACCGGCCGTGGCGCATCGCTCCGCCGTGCCGCCTCGCACTTGTGGCGCGTGGTCCGGGAAAACCCAAGCGACTCAACACACTCCCACGAACGGCCGCGGCCCCAAGCTTTTCTCGTGATATCCTAGCCATGCTATGGCCTTTTGCACAAGCTGCGGTAATCAACTCTCAGACGGGGCGGCCTTTTGCCCGAATTGTGGTACCCAAATGAGCGGCGGGAATCCGGCAGCGCCCCCGCCCCCCGTTGTGGCGGCGCCGCCTATCGAGTACAAGATCGAGGGCGACAATCTGCAGGTCGTCCGCATCAAGCTCATGCCCGGTCAAGACGTCTATGCCGAAGCCGGCAAGTTGGTCTACAAGACGGCGTCCGTCGAATGGAAAACTCAAATGACGGGTGAGGGACTGGGGGCAAAACTCTTAGGTGCGCTGAAACGAAAGCTCGCCGGGGAATCTCTTTTCATGACCCACTTTCGCACCTTGGGCGCGGAGGGTGAGGTGGGTCTGGCTGGAGATTTTCCAGGGCGAATTCAGGCCTTCGACCTTGCCCCGGGCAAATCAATTCTGGTGCAAAGGGACGGCTTCATCGCCGCTGAGAGCAGCGTAAACCTCGACATTGCGTTCACCAAGAAAATCGGGGCTGGACTGTTCGGTGGCGAGGGCTTCATCCTCGAAAAGCTCACCGGGCCAGGCATCGCGTTTATTCATGGTGGCGGCGACTTCATCGAGTTTGACCTGGAACCGGGTGAGGTTCTTCAAGTGGATACCGGTTGCGTGGTCGCCTTCGACGAGTCGGTGCAATACGACGTCCAATTCGCCGGCGGAATCAAGACCGGGATCTTCGGCGGCGAAGGTTTATTCCTGGCGACGCTGACCGGCCCCGGAAAAGCCATCATCCAGACCATGACTCTCTCGAAACTGCGCCGCGAACTCGGCGGAGGCAAAACAGGCGGCGGCGAAGCACATGGCCTCGGCACTCTCACGAATATGTTCGGAAGCGACGACTAGGCGGACCGTTCACCACCTGACGGTCGAAGTACGCAATAGGTCCGCCACTGCTTCGTTGCTCTTGCTCGCCGTGCTCAACGGACCTGAAGAAGCGATGTCGCCAAGATGGCGACACGGCACGCTTCCAGCGTGCATGGCAGGCAGGGATGCCTGCCCCACGCGGGGGTATTCACCGGGCACATGGGTAACACTTTTCCTCCGGACCGAAGGGCTTTGGCCGTACCATTGGCCGGAGAATGGCTCGCGCCACAGCGTGGAGTCGGCCTGATTTCTGGCGAGTGATTTCTCGGTGAGTGTTTCTGGGGCCGCTGCCGAGCTATAATCACCCCGTTCGACGGTAAACGGATTCAGTCCGGGCTTGGACTGAATCTTCCAACCGAAGGCCAGTATTTTTGTCCAGCCGCGGATCGATCAGCGAGGGGATCATGCTGACGCACAAACGACCGGTCGCCAGGCTCGTAGCGATGCTAGCGCTTGCCGGTCTCAACTCACCAGCACAAACCGTTACTTTCTCGGATCAAGACTTCACGAACTCGGATTGGACGGCGACCGTCATCATAGACGAGACCGAATCCGCCAAGATCACCGCGAGGCAGGCCTTGATCGACGGCAACCCCGGGCCCTTCCGCCGTGTCATTCACGTCGGTGACGCGGGATCGGAGGCCCGCGAAATTCATGTGACTCATTTGCAAGCAGGCGCAACCTGGGACCCGCAAACACAGGGACCTATTTCCAGCATTAGCTACAGCTACGACCTCAAAAACCTCGAGTCCCGAACGGTCTGGGCCTCCGCGTACTACCTGCTGATCTTTCAGAACGACACGTATTATCGTTCCGCGCTAGATCGCATATCGAGACGCGACTGGACTTCGTTCGGCCGAAGCGGCCTCGAAGTAAGAGACTTCACTCGACTGACAGGCGATGGACCGAGGCGTGTGAACTTCTCCGAGAACGCACCACCTCTCCAATTCGGTTTTGCTTCCGTCAGTGAGTTTCCGGCCCTCAGCGGAGAGTCGCAGGAGGGAGATCAGGGGGGAGATCCTGAAGACAGCCGCAGCAGCGGCGTCGACAACTGGTCCGTTGCCATTTCCGCAGTGCCGCCGATGGAACTTACGGTAGTCTCCGACTCGCCCCTGCCGGGTGGGATCGTTGGCCAGCCCTATGCGGAGACATTATCGGCGATGGGAGGAGTTCCTCCCTATGCCTGGTCCGCGGTTTTCGGTGCGCTCCCGCCCGGGCTGACACTGGATCCGGCGACTGGGTTGCTCGAAGGCAACCCCACGGCGCCAGGCTCGTTCCGATTCGTGGGGCTTGTGACGGATACGAGCAGCGGCGCGGCGGCGAAAGAGTTCTTGACACGGGTTGAGCTGGATCCTGGTTTGGAGCCAAAGATTGGAGCACAACCGAACCGCCTAACATCCGCGTTCGTCCAGGTGTCGCGAGCCGCAACAATGAATTTGTCCGTATTCAACGGCGGCGGGAGTTCGCTGGGTTTTCAGGTCGAAACCGCGACGCGGTCGGGCGGACCCTGGCTGACGGTTTCGCCAACGGCGGGAGAGGCAACCGCGGCAGAGCCGGGAATGCTCAACGTCACAGTGGATCCGGCTTCATTGGCTCCCGGGACCTATTTCGGCGAAATTCAGATTGCCAGTCCGGCTGAGCAACAGTCCACAACAGTTCCGGTGGCGATGGCGATCAGCGGCCGTTCACAGTCACTTCGCGTCTCTCGGAGAGGACTCACATTCACGGGTGTTGAGGGAGGCGCTGCCGCGCCTGTTCAGAATCTTCGCGTATTCAACGACGGCATAGGGATGATGCCATGGGATTTTCGATCGGACACGCTGTCTGGTGGAGACTGGTTGAGCGTGACCCCCGCGACCGGCGCCAGCGAACCCTCATTTCCCGCCACGGTTGATGTAGCCATCAATTCGCAAGGGCTTTCCCCGGGCGTCTACTACGGTCTGCTGGAAGTGGCCGCTCCCAATGCAGCCAACTCGCCGCGGTTCACGACAGTGGTACTGAATCTTCTCGCGGGGGACCAGGACCCGGGACCTATCGTCGATCCCAGGGGTTTGATTTTCGCTTCCGTACCCGAAGACCCCGCGCCCTCGCCCCAGAGTTTTCAGATTCTGAATCTGAACAACCGTTCGATCCCCTTCACGCTGCGAGGACTGATGTTGACCGGAGATGGTTGGCTGTCGCCCACAACGGCGGAAGGATTTATCAAACCAGCCGAGCCTGTAAACATTGGCGTTGCAGTTTTCTCCGACGGTCTCGCCGCCGGTATCTACCGGGGCTTATTGGCGCTACAGTTCGATGGCGAGCTAACCCGCACCGTGCAAGTGGTGCTCGCAGTCTCTCAAGAAGTTCAGGTAAGTCTCAAACCATCCGCCCGTGTATCTCAGGGGGCTTGCTCGCGCGCCGAGCTTGCTCCGGTGTTCAAGGTTCTGGGAGGCACATCTCCGATCCCCGCCGGTTGGCCGGCCAACATCGAGGTGGAGGTCATAGACAACTGCGCCGACAAGATGGCCGATGGTTCCGTCGTCGTGGACTTCACTAATATCTCTTCCCCGAGTCTGGCATTAGCGCATTTGGGCTCGGGCCTGTGGGGGGCGACTTGGAACGTCCCCTCGGCGCTTGGCCCCGATTCGCAGGCCGTTGTCACGGTAACTGTCACCGACCCGGCAGGCATCAGCGCGGCGCTCACGCAAGCGCTGTCGGTAAGTGAGAATCCCTCGGCGCCGCCGCGGGTGTCTCCGGGAGGGGTGGTCCATAGCGCGAGCTTCGTTCCAGACCCGCTTGCACCCGGCACGATCGTTTCGATTTTCGGCGGCAATCTGTCGAGCCAGCCCGTCAGCGGCGGGGGGCTCTCGGCAAGCAACGTCCCGCTGCCAAGCGAGCTGGCGGGGACACAAATCATTTTGGGCGGCCACCCTCTGCCGATCCTGTTCTCGCGGGAAGACCAAGTCAACGCCGTTCTTCCATTCGAGGTTGCCGACCGCTTGAACGAGAGCTTGCCGCTGCTGGCTCGCCGCACCGACACCGCCAGTCTGGCGATGCCGGAACCCGTATTGGTCACCGCGGCGAGACCGGGTGTATTTACGCAGAATGGTTCGGGCGGCGGGCCTGGTTCGATTTAAAACGCGAATTTCCAAATCGTCGCTCCGACGAGGCCGGTCAAGGCCGGCGACGCGATTATCATTTACGGCACGGGAATGGGCTCGGTCGCTCCAGGGGTGGCCAGCGGGAATCCGGCGCCCGGCTCACCTTTGGCGCGGACAGCGGAGGATGTGACAGTAACGATTGGCAGCCGATCGGCGAAGGTACTGTTTGCGGGCCTGACCCCGGGTTTTACGAGTCTGTATCAGATCAATGCCGTGGTGCCGGCCAGCGTCCCTCCCGGGGATGCCGACGTGGTCGTTTCAATTGCCGGACAAGCCAGTCCCGTGGTGACCCTGGCCGTTGAGTGAACCGAGTGCGAGCAGCTAACCCGCATTTGCCCAACAACATTTGTAAGACAGGTAGTCCTCGGATTGCGGATGGGCTCTGATCTTCTGCTAACCTGGACCGTGGTTTGTCACCCCCTCGCAATACTATGAAGCCTGTCATTTTACTTCCGGTCTTCTCGCTCGTGCTCTTCGCGGTCGTCGTCCGTGCCCAAGACGAAGACGTCATGCCGGCACTGCAAAAAAACGAAGCGGCAACCGAGGCGACCTACGTTGGAAATCCGGTGGCCATCAAGGCGGGCGCCGAGTTGTACGCCACCGTCTGTAGTGGCTGCCATGGTCCTTCAGGCGAGGGTGGACGCGGGCCCAGCTTGGTGAGGGGCAATCGTGTCCGCCAGGTCAGCGATGTTAAATTGTTCGCTTCCGTTCAGGCGGGTGTGCCCGGTACCGACATGCCGCCCTTCCCTTTCCCCGACGAGAAGGTCTGGCAACTGGTCGCCTTTACACGCAGCTTGGTGGCCTCGGCGTATGAATCCGGCGTTCCGGGAGATGCCGGGGCCGGCGAGACGGTTTTCTTCAGGAAAGGCGAGTGTTCGAGGTGCCACATGATTCGGGGCAAGGGCGGCTTTCTCGGTCCCGATCTGACAGTTGCCGGAGTTACGAACACAATAGCTCAGCTTCGAGAAGCTTTCCTCGACCCAAATCGCCGCACCAGCGACGGCTACCGGGCCGTTACCGTGGAGACGACCGACAGGAAAAGGATCAGCGGGATCGCCCGCAACAATTCCAACTACTCGATCCAGATGATTGACAAGGACGGCAAACTTCACTTGCTGGCGAAGCAAGACCTTCGCTCGATCGAGTTTCCGCGAAAGTCGTGGATGCCCGACGACTACGCTGACCGGCTCAGTGAAGACGAAGTTCAGAACGTGCTTGCGTTCTTGAGCCGCCAGGCCGCGCATCACCTGCCGGCAGCTCCCAAGCAGACCGGGGTGGTGAATAGGTGACGGCTCCAAAAGTTTTTCTGTCAAGGATCATGCGAGCGGGGATACTAGGCGCATGGATACTGGGCTCGGGCTCCCTCCACGCCCAGGTTACCTTCGAAGACATCAAGAACAGCCCCAGCGAAAATTGGCTTCTTTACGCCGGCGACTATGCCGCGCAACGTCACAGCCCGCTGGAGCAGATCAACCGAGGCACCGTCGATTCTCTTGTCGCGAAGTGGGTTCACCACATCAAGGGCTCGAATAAGCTCACATCGATACCGCTGGTTTTTGAAGGCATCATGTACGTCTCGAATAACAACGAGGTCTATGCGTTGGATGCGGTCAGCGGCCGAACGGTCTGGCACTACCGCCAGCTCGGCGTCGAGATGGACCGTGTCAACCGCGGCGTCGGAATCCTGGGCGACCGCGTTTTCTTCGTCACTAGTGATTGCCACCTTGTGGCGCTGCATCGCTTAACGGGCGGAGTCCTGTGGGATCATCAGTATGCCGATCCGAAAGACGGCTACCACTGTACCGTTTCCCCTGTCCCAGTCAAGGACAGCATTATCGTTGGCGTCAGCGGCGGGGACTCCGGGATCCGCGGCTATATGACGGCTCACTCGCCATCGACCGGCGAAGAGCTTTGGCGGTTGTGGACAATTCCGGGCGAGGGTGAGCCGGGTTCTGAAACCTGGTGCCCGCCCCTCCCCAGGGGTGAGCCGGGTTCTGAAACCAGGTGCCCGCCCCTCCCCTGGGGAGGGGCGGGCACCTGGATGTCGGGCACCTACGACCCCGAGCTGGATGTCCTTTACTGGACCACCGGAAACCCCTGGCCCGACTTCTACGGAGGGGACCGCCCGGGCGACAACCTCTATACCGACTCGCTGCTGGCGATTGATCCCGATACGGGCAAGATGAAATGGTACTTCCAGTTCACCCCGCACGACGTGTGGGACTGGGATGCCCAAGAGTTCCCGATCCTGCTCGACCTGCCGTTCGAGGGCAAGCAGCGCAAGCTGGTCGTCCAGGCCAATCGCAACGGTTATTACTACGTACTGGATCGCACCACGGGCGAGTTCCTGCTGGGCACGCCGTTTGTCGACAAGCTGACTTGGTCCAGCGGCCTCGACAAGAACGGGCGTCCAATCCTGATCGAAGGCACTGAGCCCAATCTCGAAGGCGTTGAAGTCTGCCCCACTGTGCGCGGCGCTTCCAACTTCATGGCACCGTCTTTCAACCCCGACACGGGACTGCTCTACGTGGTCGTGCTAGAGGGTTGCGACGTCTATACCAGCTCGGAGAAAGAGCCCATCCCCAAGACGAATTTCGCCGGCACGGGTGGGGAACGGCCCCCGAACGATAACAATCAGTTCTTCATTCGAGCCCTGCAACCCACGACCGGCGAACGCGTTTGGGAGTACCCCATGACCGGACCAACGACCATGTGGGCGGGAACTGTCTCGACCGCGGGCGGCCTGGTCTTTTTCGCGGACGACGACAATCATCTCGTGGCGCTCGACGCGAAATCAGGAAAGCACCTGTGGCATTTCAACTTGGGCCAGCCGCTCTATTCCTCACCGATCACCTACTCGGTCAACGGCAAACAATACGTGACGATCGTCGCCCAGACGGACGTGTTTACTTTCGGGCTGTTCGAGGCGGCCAAGCCGGTTCCCTTGGTGGGGGAATTGGGATCACCCTAAACTTCCGAGCCAAAATGTGGGGCGGGCATCCTTGCCTGCCACTGGAGTTTCTACATTTATCGAGCCCCGGGGCCAGTCTGCTCTGCCGCCGAGGTTGGTCAGAAGATCGTTATTCGCCTATTATTTGCCTCGTATTCGCCCTCTATTCACGTTCTGCTCACTGTCTATTTACTGCCTCAAAAAGTTATTGAAACTAAATAGGTTACAAGTTCATGGCATAAAGTTTCGTTACAAAATGTCAGGAAATGTCATGATATGCCATGCTTACAGGGTGTTTCCCCCGGTTTTGAGCCTCTGGATTCGCTCATTTCTGTAGTGTTCTTGTTTTCAATGACTTGAGGTGAGGACGCCAGGCGCGAGAGTGTCAAACTCGCTGACAAAATGGCTGGTTTTCGTGGGTTATTGTGTATTTGTTTGCGGTGACGGATTGGCTGATCTGGCACCGACAGGGGTTTCGAGCTGAGGCCCGTAAAGGCATGTCGCCAAGATGGCGACATGGCACGCTGGAAGCGTGCGCCGCGCCGAGCGCGAACTACGTCGCGCGCCCCCCCACGTTTTGTTGTCTGCTGGTCCACTTCCCCCCCGACTTTCTGTTTGCATTGTAGCAGGCGGGGTCTAGTACTTCGGTTCGTTTGGCGGCGGTCGATGGATGTAAGTGATTGAAAAGATGGGTATAAATATTTTTTATTCTTACGTGACCAGTTGCTCGATTTTGGAGTTTTCAACGGCGGGCCCATGCCGGCCATTCGGCGCGAGCAGGCAAAGGCGTGCGAACGGACACTCAGAGCCCCGCGGGCAGGCGCGGGGTCGGGCAGGGGATATGGCGGACGGTGGACCGCGGGTTTCCACCCGCGGCTCTGAGCTTCGACACGTCAGGGCTCGCACAAAGGCAAAAGTCGAGGCGGCGGGCCGGGGCTTGGCCGGGGACGGGGCGAGCTGCGACAGGACAAAAGAAGCGCCCGCAGGTCGGCACGGGGGCAGGCATCCTTGCCTGCCATGGGCCAGATTCCTCCCAATTCTCTGTTGTTTCGATACGCAGCGTCCTGGTTTAGAATTTGCCGTTCGGGGATGCCACTGGACCGTTCTCCACATCCCAGACAATCCTGCCTGAAACGATGGTCGCTACCGGACCGCCGCGGAAGAAATGATTGTGGAACGGGGAGTTTTTGCTCTTCGAAAGAGACTGATTGACGTCGAACGTCCACTCGCGCTCAAGATCGAGGACCGTGATGTCGCCGGGAGCCCCAACGGCCAGCGTGCCGCGGTCGAGTCCGATGACCTTGGCCGCCCCGCTGGTAAATAGCTCGACCAGCCGCATCAAACCAATCTTTCCAGGGTGGACAAGGTGCTCCAGCGTCAACCCAATGGCCGTCTCCAGCCCCGTGATGCCAAAGGGGCAGCGCTCGAACTCCTGCATTTTGACGTTGCCCGTGTGCGGCGCGTGGTCGGTGGCAATCGCATCGACCACTCCATCCACAATGCCCTCCAGCGCCGCCTCGGCATCGACCCTGGAGCGCAGCGGCGGCTTCATTTTGTAGTTGCTGTCATAACCGGGAATGTCGATATCGGCCAGCGCGAAGTGGTGTGGAGTCACCTCGCAGGTGACAGGAATTCCCAGCCGCCGCGCGTGCCGCACGATCTCGATCGAGTTGCGCGTGGAGATGTGCGCAATGTGCGTCTTCGCCCCGGTCTCCTCGCTGAGGATGACGTCGCGGGCAACCATCACGTCTTCGGAGCTGGCCGGAATTCCGCGCAGGCCTAATCGCACCGCCTGCTTGCCTTCGTGAATATCGCCGGCGACACTCAGGTTGAGGTCTTCGCAGTGGTCGATCACCGTCAATCCGAACGACCCCGCGTATTGCATCGCCCGCCGCATCACGCCCGAATTCATGACCGGCATGCCGTCGTCGGAGACCGCTACGGCGCCGGCATTCTTCATGGCGCCGATCTCAGCCAGTTGCTCGCCTTCGCTGCCTTTCGTGATCGCGCCAATCGGGAAGACGTTGACGATCGCGTGACGCCTGGCCCGTTCCACGATGAAGCTTGTCACGGTCGGGCTGTCGTTGACCGGGATCGTATTCGGCATGCAACAGATCGAGCTGAAGCCTCCTGCCGCGGCCGCCCGTGCTCCGGTTTCGATCGTCTCGGCATGCTCGATGCCGGGCTCGCGCAGGTGGACGTGAATGTCGATGAATCCCGGCGCGACGACGCGGCCCGTGGCGTCATAGACCTCGGCGCCTCCGGCTTCGATATTTTCTTCGACGGCGGCGATCCGTCCGTCTTCGATCAAAACATCGCGCAAGCCATCAAGCCCGGAGGCCGGGTCGATCACGCGGCCGTTTTTCACCAAAAGTCGACTCATGAATGGTTAGCCCTTCGAGCGGGGCCAGGAGCGGGGCCGCGAAGGTGCAAGAAACTAGTTTAGTGAGTTAGGGAGATGGACGCCAGAGCATGGCGAGAGTTGCCGTGCAGTCATCTCTTGTTAGTTACATTCGCACGGTTGCGAAACCGAGCCTCATGCCCGCCTAATGGAGACGAACAGCCCGTCCCGACTCTCGGGTACGGCACGCTGCCGACGGCCGAATGCGAATAGCTGTCAGAGAAACTAAATTGCCACCAGGTATCCAGCCTACCGATTGGTTCACCGTGTCGTCCCTTGGGGCTGAAAGTGCTTCCCGGTAAGGGTCTTCATGTTGCTAGGATCGGGTTGCTGGACGGAAGGCTTGTAATCAACAGCTATCCGCAAACAGGTAGAATTATCCCATCGTGGTAGGCGAAACGATCAGCCACTACAAGGTCCTCTCCGAAGTCGGCCGGGGCGGCATGGGTGTCGTTTACAAGGCCGAGGACACCAAGCTTGAACGCGCTGTTGCTCTAAAGTTTCTCGCCTCCCACCTACTAGAAGACGAGGAAGGCCACGCGCGTTTTATTCGAGAAGCGAAGGCAGCCGCTTCCCTAGATCACCCCAACATTTGCACTGTCCACGAAATCGATGAGGTCCAGGGCAAGACCTTTATCGCGATGGCCTTCGTCGAAGGTCAAAGCGTCAAGCAAAAGATCGAAGCCCGCCCTCTGAAACTCGACGAGGCTCTGGACATTGCCATCCAGACAGCCCAAGGCCTCAAAGCGGCGCACCAGAAAGAGATCGACCACCGTGACATCAAACCCGCCAACCTGATGCTGGCCCAGGAAGGCCAAGTCAAGGTCATGGACTTCGGGCTGGCGAAGTCGGGGCGGCTGGGCTGGCGGCATCCATGAAGAAAAGCTTTGGGGGCGATCCCCTCTTGGATCGCGAGGGTCAGCAGATGTATTGCGCCCGTCGGTTGCCGCCAACAGCACCCCGCTGAGTCTGTGTCCCCTTTTAGCGACGCAGACGGATCAAGCTCGCCTCCTCGGCTAAAGGACCCAGTTTCCGCAACACGTGAGCGGTACCTATTGCAGTCTGTCTTCTCCACTGAACTTGTGGCCAACGTGACGGCTCGCTGACAGACCCATCCCGAAGCAGGAAGAGTCCCGGAGAGATAAGCTCTTCCTCCCCCGTCGGCCAAGCCGCCGACCTCTGAAGTGCGTTTTTGGTTTTCCTAGGGATTCAATGTGCCGCAGTCTCCAATGCACCCGCCGCCGCACCTACTGTGTCAAGCTCGCTACGCACAGCCCAGGTCCGCTGCCAACAAGTCGGCCATCGCGATCAGCGCGTCGCCGTCCTCCTGCGAAAGGGCGCCATCGGCGATCTTCTGATTCACCTCGTCGATGAAATCCTGAATCTGGCTGCAAGCCGAATCGACGTTCCCCTTATCCAGGCTGCGCAAAGCGTTTTTCAGGGGTTTCAGTAACCCCTTCGCCTGCCCCGTCTTCAGCGTGTCATCGTTCACCAGACTGTCAAGCTCGTCCAGCAGGAGATGAATGCGGCCCTCCGCCGTCAGCGGTGTCACATCGGCGGTAACATCCATGCCGTAGGACAGGGCAAGCGGAATATCGAAATCCGCGTCCTCCGCGGTGCTGCTTGCCGACGTCAGATGCGTAACCTTCACGGAGTCGATCCCGCTGTCGGGTTTCAACTCCACCACCACGAAATACAGCCGCGGCGTGCCGTGCTGGACTTGCACGTCGGCAGCCCCGTTGGCGAATGCGATCGTTTGCACGCCGTTGGTCAGCGCCAGCAGATCGGTCGTATCCACCAAAAAATCCTCGCCCTGCTGGAACGAGCCGGCGCCACCTCCGCCCGAGTCGTCGCGATAGATCCGCAGCGTCTCGATCAAGGCATTGGCGGCGGTATCGTCCAGCGGTTGGTTCGCGGTGTCTTCAAAGAGGATCTCGAAGGTGACCAACTCGACGTCATGGTCGCCGGAACGGCCCTGATGGCTCGCCGTGACCGCTAGGACTTCCGTCTGTTCGCCCGGCACGATCGTGGCCGGCGCGCTCGCCGCCGTGGGCAGGGCGAACTGACCGCCGCGATTCTCCCACCAGGCGATCTCGTTGGCAACACCCGCGGCGCCGAGGACGTCCCCGTCCCCGTCCCCGTCCACATCCGCCGCATGCACCGAGCGGACCCTGTCGAAGGCGCCGTCCACGGTGTGCTTGGTCCAGGCCGTGCCGTCCCCCGCCGTGTTCTCCCACCAGGCGATGTCG